>Ga0209925_1000042_pt1 | contig 55753 bp, 39 predicted proteins | sample SalPonR2_A_D1_MG_FD_185702 | JGI IMG/M metagenome (GOLD analysis project Ga0209925, IMG submission 185702) | Salt pond soil microbial communities from South San Francisco under conditions of wetland restoration - Salt Pond MetaG R2_A_D1_MG... ... | reverse complement strand
ATTGTTTGACCTCTGAACCTAAGGCTGCTTTCAACTTAACTGATAATCTGGGTGCCAATGCTTTTCCCGTATTGTTGTGGGCAAAAATTAATACATTCGCTCCAACCTTTTCAGCAAGCTGACTAACAGCAGATGTATAAGCCTGATTATCGAGATTGTTCAGTTTTTCATTTTTGGTAATATATATCTTATCTGCACCATATTCTGCTAATTTTTTCAGCTCATCTTCTTCTACATTGCCTATTGAATAAGCTATAGTTTCAGTACCGAGCATCTCTGCAACTTTATTTGCAAACGATAACAACTCAAATGATAATTTTTTGAATTTGCCATCCCAATTTTCATTATAAACTAAAACTGCCATATTTAATGTTTTATTGAATTCGTAATTTGTTTGATAAAATTCTTTATATCACTTTTGCTTCATTTTGAAGCAGATCAATTAACTCTTTCGGATTTTCCGGATCAATCATCTTACATGGTGGTTTTGCCTGTGGCAATTCGTAATCTTTAACTTCAGTAAGAGGTTCCACAGAAGTAGGTTCTACAACTTTAAGAGGCTTTTTTCGTGCCATCATAATACCTCGCATGGCGGCAATTCGTGGTTCAATAGCAATTCCTTTCTGAACGATAGCCACTAAAGGCAGTTGAGAAGTAATCTCTTCTTTACCACCATCTATATCCCGCGTTATTTTGACTTCATCGTTTTCAATATTGAACGAAGAAACAGCAGAAACAGAGGGAATACCTAAAAATTCGGCCAGCATACCACCAACAGCTGATCCATTATAATCACTGGATTCAATACCTGTAAAAATAATATCAAAATTCTCTTGTTTCACAACCTCAGCTAACTGAGCTGCAACAAAGTAAGCATCTTTAGGTTCTGCATCAATTCGGATGGCATTATCTGCTCCAATAGCCATTGCTTTTCTCAATGTAGGTTCAGAAGTTTTTGTTCCTACATTCACTACTGAAACTCCATCTACCGGATTCCCTGAATCTTCCTTCAACTGAAGAGCTCTTGTCAAAGCAAGTTCATCCCAGGGATTAATAATCCATTGAACACCAGTACTATCAAAAGCTTTTTTATCCTCAGTAAACTTAACTTTCGTTGTAGTATCCGGTACGTTGCTTATACAAACTAAAATTTTCATTGATTATCGATTTAAGTTAACAATCAAGTTCGTAAAAAACTTATTATTTTGGTTTAAAGTGAATTTAAGGATAGCAAATATATAAATATCTGAATAAAATTAAAATTTTTCTATTCTTTCTGAAACAAAAATAATTCTATACTTTTACAGCTTTCAAGTTTATTTCTCTTTCAAATTTCACAGTCATGTTTACATTCATATTAGCAATTATTCTATTGGTATTGGGGTATTTCTTTTATGGAAAGTTCATTCAGCGTTTTTTTGGAGCGGATAATTCCAGAACAACTCCTGCAAACAGCATTAATGACGGAGTTGACTATATACCTATGCCTACCTGGAAAATTTTCGTTATTCAATTTTTAAATATTGCCGGACTTGGTCCGATTTTCGGGGCTATACTGGGGGCACTTTACGGTCCGATGGCTTATATCTGGATTGTGCTGGGTTGTATTTTTATGGGCTCAGTCCACGACTATTTTTCAGGAATGCTTTCTATCAGAAATAAAGGAGCAAGCTTACCTGAACTGGTTGGGAAGTATCTTGGTCCCGGATTTCAAAATTTTTTACGATTATTTACTGTTCTGCTCCTCATTTTTGTAGGTATTGCTTTTGTAACAGGACCTGCCGGATTACTTGAAGCTTTAACAGGAGCAAACAAAAAAATATGGCTATATATTATTTTTGCCTATTACCTTGTAGCTACATTATTACCCATAAATAAAATCATTGGTCTGATATATCCTTATTTTGGAATTGCTTTGTTGATTATGGCAGTAGGAATAGCAGGAGCAATGATATTCAAGGGCATTAACGGAACATTGGTTTTAAACGAGCTTACCTTTTCCGATTTTAAAAACATGCATCACAATCCTTCTCAAAATATTTTATATCCAATGATGTTTATTGTTATTTCATGTGGAGCCATTTCAGGTTTTCACAGTACACAGGCTCCCCTGATGGCTCGTTGTTTGAAAAAAGAGAAACATGGCAGAAAAGCTTTTTATGGGGCAATGATAGCAGAAGGAATTGTTGCAATCATATGGGCTACGGCTGCTATGAATTATTTTGGAAATGTTGACGGGCTTGCTGATGCCATGTCACCTAAGACCCACAACCCGGCATGGGTTGTAAACGAAATAAGTCAAACGTGGTTAGGTAAAGTTGGAGGTATCCTGGCCATAGTGGGTGTAATAGCCTGTCCAATTACTACGGGTGATACTGCTTTCAGAAGTGCCAGACTCACCATAGCCGATATTTTTAATTACAAACAAAGTAAACTTAACAGCAGATTAGCAGTTAGCATTCCCCTTTTTGCAATAGGATTTACAATGTCGCAACTGGAATTTTCTACCATATGGAAATACCTGGGGTTATCCAATCAAATTCTGGCCGTGTTTGTATTATGGACCGGCGCCATGTATTTGGCTGTTAAAAAGAAAAATCATTTATTCCTTTCAATTCCGGCTACTTTCCTTACAGCAGTATGTTTAACTTATATTCTGGTAGCACCTCTTAAAAACGGAGGGCTTGCTTTATCCACTCAATTGGGCTATCCAGTTGGGGTATTGGCAGCTTTACTTATTTTTATTTGGTTCGTAATTATATCTAAAAAGAAAAAGGAATCACAAATAATATCCTGATGTAAAAAATACAGGGATTAAAAAATAACTAATTTTCTGCAGCCAAAATATTTTATAAGCGGGATGCGATTGAATTTTGATAATTTACTGTAAAATAAAAGATTGTACCCTCCCCGGGTTTAGATTCAAACCAAATTCTGCCATTTAATAATTCCACAATTTGTTTCACCATAGCTAATCCCATTCCGATGCCCTCAAATTCGCGTTCAGTTGATTCATCAACCTGTCTAAAAGCTCTGAAAATAATTTTAGCTTCTTCATCATCAATTCCAATGCCTGTATCTTTCACAAATAGTATTAACCTTGACTCTTCATCAATTGTGTAGCCAAAAACTATTTCCCCTTGCTTTGTAAATTTAAAAGCATTGCTCAGTAAAATATCCAATATCTTTTTTAATCGAAATCGATCAGTTAATATGTAGGCATCCTCATCACTCCAGTCTTTCTGAAGTCTGAAATCCACAGTTTTTGTTTGATCTGCGTAAGAAAGATAAATCTTTTTCAATAATTTATTCAGATTAAATGAAACAAAGTTGGGTTTAACCCGCTCCATTTCAAACTTTGAAAAATCAATTAAATTGTCTATAAGATTCGTAAGTCTTTCAGTATTGCTTTCTATCGACTTAATACACTCCTTCTCTTCAGTATCTGATAAGCTATGACCTTCCAGTAAATTTGCAAAACCAACTATTGCATTTAAGGGTGTTCTTATTTCATGGGAAACATTTCTAAGAAAAGAAGATTTTAACCGATCTGCTTCTTCAGCTTTAACTTTAGCCTCTACCAAATCTTCTTCCGACTTTTTTAAATTTGATACCAGATAGTCAATTTTATCCATAAACATATTAAAATGCTTTGTAAGCTCCCCAATTTCATCTTTCCTAACTATTTTAGCTCTTTGGTCTAACTGCCCTTTTAATCCTTTCCTGAAATACTCTACTAGCTGGCTAATTGGTTTTGTCAAAGACATTCCCATAAAATAAGCAAGAATCCATGATATAATTATTGCTCCAATTATAACATAGATGATACTTCTCCGAATATCTATTACATTTTTATAAATCTCACTGGCAGGGGCAGTTGCTGCAATAAACCATCCGTTATGCAGTTTTTTATATCCCAGAATTTTATCCTTTTCCCTGTAAGAATATTTAAAAATACCTTTGTCGCTCGTTTCAATTAATTGACAAAACTTTCCATAATCTTCTTCTGAAAGTTCGCTTTGCATAAAATCCCCTTTTCGTTCTGGATGAACGATAAACCGTTTTTCTCCATTCAAAAGAAAAATATATCCTGTTTCATAAACAGTTATATTAAATATTTCATTAGAAAAATTATGAAAATCAAAATCGGAGCCAACGGCAGCAATTGTTGTATTTTTAATATCTACAGCTTTAGAATATGAAATAATCTGTCTGTCCCAATCCCACCAATAATAAGGTTCTGTCCATATATCTCCATATTCCATAGCTCCTGTCCACCATTTCATATTGGAATTTGTAAGGTCCATATCAGTAACCCTGTATTGAGTACTTCTCTGGTAATAACCCGGGTTGCTTTTATTTTCTACAAAACTGATAGAGTGCCCTCCAGGAGTAATTTGAGGATGAAAAACGATCCATAAACTTAAAGGTTGCATTGACCTGCATATACTGTCAACTAAAGGAGAATATTTCTTCTTATATCGGATCAGTGCTTGTTCATTATTCAATATTTTATCTGTATTGAAGGTTGCTTTTAATAATCCCTCAAGCATCTGAGCTGATTGTTCCAGGTGGTATAATCCTTTTTCAAGTTTATTTGCATGTTTCTCGGTAAGTTCAAGCAATCGCTTATTTGCTTCTTTTGAGGTTAATTTATTAGCATGCAAGATGCTTATAATCCCTACCAGGACTATACTAATAATAATAATACCCAGAAAAGAGAGCCATATTTTATGCCGGATTTTTAACATATCCTGTGGCAATATAGCTCATAATTCATTTAAAAGCAAATAAACAAAAAAGACCTTTTATGAGTGATAATCAAAAAAGGACTAAAAATAGAATTTCTGTGATAAATACTTATTTTTTTCTATGTATTTTATTTCTAAGTTAATCCAGGCTGGTTTATCCTTAATATATTGTATATGCCAATTATAACTTATATCAGGCTGATTTGTTTCACCTTTAACATACAGAAGCTTTTTTTTATCAAAGTAATAACTTACACCGCACTTTTCCCCTGAAATATAATCGTTGTAACAATGTTTAATTGATTTTAACTCATGATTCTCTCTATAAGTAGCAATCCAATATGAAAAATTTTCCAGTTTACCTAAATCGACTTTTTTGTTTTGCTCTTTTACATAATTCACTTCCAGATCATCTTTTAGTTCCAATGAAAAAAAATTAGGTACAATAATATCATCACTATAATTTTCAGTAACAAAATTGTCCATCTCTGATACTAGTTGCCGGGGAAAGAAATCCCGGAAAACAACTTTATTGTAGTAGACAACAGAGTCATTTGAAGAAGGATGAACCAATTGAAAAATCCTTTTATTTTTCCTGGAACGTTGTATAGGTATTATGCTCCTTAGGTTTTTACGGTCTGTTTTGGTTAATTTATTGTAAGAAAAAGATGAATCGGGCGAGTACCAGTTAAAGTCTGAAAATAATTCTTTTAAATAACTACTTTTAAAGATATACCCATGCTTGGCTAAAAGCGAATAATGTGTCAGTATTAAATCAGACAAGTCCAGTTTTTCCAGTTTTTGCTGAGGTATTATGGTATCTCCTACCAGGTAATCATTTTTTTGAGCTTTTACATTTAATGCGGCAATCAGAAGCATTATAAAAATCAATTCAATTCTTTTCATATCTATTATAATTCAATTATCATCAAATTAAATTTTTATTGCAGTTTAAATAGACAAACTATTTTTTTGTAAGAATATTATATCGGGTAATTTTTAAATAAAAAAAAGGCTGCTTAAATCAGCAGCCTTTCAATTCTTTATGCCTGAGCAGTAGGTCCGCCAAAATTCATTGGCATAGAAGGACCGCCGCTTCCTTTTTTAATATCTATCTCACCATGCATTTGTTCATATTTGTCAATATTATCCTGCAAGGCTTTCAGAAATCTTTTGGCATGTTCAGGAGTAAGAATAATTCTTGACTGAACCTCAGCTTTGGGGACACCAGGCATAACCCTGATATAATCCAGTATAAATTCAGAACTTGAGTGATTAATAACAGCAAGATTTGAATAAATACCCTGAGCAACTTCTTCACTTAAATTAATATTAAGTTGATTTTTGTTGTCCTTTTTGTTTTGATCATTATTATCACTCATAAACATCTATGATTTAGAATCTACTTCTTCTCCTTTTTGACTCTTGGCTCTCATTTTTTCATAATCCTCAATAGAACCTACAATTATATCATCAAATTCTCTTCCTCCTGTACCTGCAGGTATTTTGTGACCTACAATTACATTTTCTTTGAGTCCCATAAGATCATCCATTTTTCCTCTTATGGCGGCTTCGTTGAGAACTCTTGTAGTTTCCTGGAAAGAGGCAGCAGATAAGAAACTCTTTGTTTGTAGTGCAGCCCTGGTAATCCCTTGTAACTTCTGACTTGAAGTTGCAGGAACCGCATCTCTTGCTTCAACAGGTTTCATATCTTTTCTCTTCAGCACAGAGTTTTCATCCCTTAATTTTCTTGCAGTTACAATTTGTCCTGATCTCAGGTTAGTTGAATCTCCATTATCAACAACAACTTTCTTATCGTATATCCAGTCGTTTTCTTCCTGGAATTCAACTTTATCTGCAATTTGTTTTTCAAGGAATTTAGTATCTCCGGGATCTTCGATAATCACTTTACGCATCATTTGTCGTACAATAATTTCAAAGTGCTTATCATTAATCTTCACGCCCTGCAGCCTATATACTTCCTGAACTTCGTTTACAATATACTCCTGAACCCTTGTTGGGCCTTTAATAGATAGTATATCTGCAGGAGTAATTGCTCCATCAGAAAGTGGCGTTCCAGCTTTTACGTAATCATTTTCCTGTACAAGAATTTGTTTGGAAAGTGATACGAGATATTTTTTAACTTCTCCTGTTTTCGATTTAATGATAATTTCACGATTACCACGTTTAATCTTACCGAATGAAACCTCTCCGTCAATTTCAGAAACAACTGCAGGGTTTGATGGATTTCTTGCCTCAAAGAGTTCAGTAACTCTTGGCAGACCACCGGTGATATCACCAGATTTCCCTACAGTACGCGGAATCTTAACAAGAACGTCTCCTGTATTCACTTCGTCGTCTTCCATAACGATTACATGAGCTCCAACCGGAAGGTTGTATGTTTTTAAAACATCCTCATTGTCGTTGACAATATGAATTTCAGGATTCTTCTTCTTATCTTTTGTCTCAATAATTACTTTTTCTTTGAATCCTGTCTGCTCATCAGATTCTTCTTTATAAGTAATTCCGGGAATTACATTTTTGAATTTCACTTTACCGCCTATCTCAGAAATAATCACGGCGTTATATGGATCCCATTCGCAAACTACATCTCCTTTTTTCACTTCATCTCCACTATTGTAATAGAGACGAGAACCATAAGGAATATTATTGGTGGATAAGACAATATTTGTATTCTTGTCGATAATTCGCATCTCAGCCAATCGTCCAATTACAATATCAACTTTCTTGTCTTCTTCCTGTTTTTCAACGGTCCGGAGCTCGTCAATTTCTATGTATCCATTATATTTTGATACAATGCTTGAGTTTGCAGCAATATTTGATGCTGTACCGCCCACGTGGAATGTACGAAGTGTAAGCTGCGTTCCTGGTTCACCAATGGATTGTGCTGCAATAACTCCAACAGACTCACCATTTTCAACAATATTTCCTGTTGCCAGGTTACGCCCATAACATTTAGAACATACACCCTCTTTTGACTCACAAGTTAATACAGAACGTATTTCTACCTGCTCCAATGGCGAATCTTCAATCTGCTGGGCAATTTCCTCAGTGATCATATTTCCAGATTCGACAATAAGATCGCCGGTAAACGGGTGATAGATATTATGAACTGCAATTCTACCCAGAATCCTTTCATAGAGTGTTTCTATAACCTCTTCATTCTTAGTTATCGGTCCAACCACAAGACCACGTAGAGTACCACAATCGTTCTCCCTGATAATTACATCCTGTGAAACATCAACAAGACGACGAGTCAGATAACCAGCATCTGCAGTTTTGAGAGCTGTATCAGCAAGACCTTTTCTTGCACCGTGTGTTGAAATAAAATACTCAAGAACCGATAATCCTTCTTTAAAATTAGACAGAATGGGGTTTTCGATAATTTCAGAACCTGAGGTTCCGGATTTCTGAGGCTTCGCCATCAGTCCTCTCATTCCTGAGAGCTGTCGTATCTGTTCTTTTGAACCTCTTGCGCCGGAATCAAGCATCATAAATACTGAGTTGAAGCCCTGATTGTCTTCACTCAGTTTTTTCATTAATATTTGAGTAAGATTGGCATTTGTATGGGTCCAGATGTCAATAATCTGGTTATATCGTTCTTTATTGGTAATAAAACCCATGTTATAGTTGTTCAGCACCTCATCAACCTGATTATAACCCTGAGGCACAAGCTCATCTTTTTCTGTAGGAATAATAATATCATCCAGGTTAAAAGATAAACCACCTCTGAATGCCATTTGGAATCCGAGATCCTTAATATCATCAAGGAACTTTGATATTTTGGGAACATCTGTTTTCTTCAGAACCTCTCCAATAATATCTCTTAATGATTTTTTAGTCAATAATCGGTTTATATAGCCAATATTTTCAGGAACAAACTGATTAAATATTATTCGTCCAACAGTGGTTTCAACGTTATTCTTAATTTTATTGCCCTTTTCATCAATATCGTCAACTTTCACCTTTACTTCAGCATGAAGGTCAACTGCTTTTTCGTTATAGGCAATAATTGCTTCTTCTGTTGAATAAAACCTTAGTCCTTCTCCTTTTACGCCTTTTCTTGGTTTGGTAATATAGTATAAGCCCAATACCATATCCTGTGAAGGCACAGTAATAGGTGCTCCATTAGCAGGATTAAGCACATTATGAGTAGACAACATCAGCAATTGAGCTTCCAGAATAGCAGCATTGCCTAAAGGAAGGTGTACCGCCATCTGGTCACCATCAAAGTCGGCATTAAAAGGTGTACAAACTAATGGATGCAACTGAATAGCTTTTCCTTCGATAAGTTTCGGCTGGAAAGCCTGGATTCCTAGTCGGTGCAATGTAGGAGCACGGTTCAACATAACCGGGTGTCCTTTCATTACATTCTCCAGGATATCCCAGACAACCGGATCTTTTCGATCCACTATTTTCTTGGCAGATTTTACGGTCTTTACAATACCTCTCTCAATTAACTTTCTAATAATAAAAGGTTTGTAAAGTTCGGCTGCCATGTCTTTGGGAATTCCACATTCATGCATTTTTAATTCAGGACCAACACTAATAACAGAGCGGGCTGAATAGTCTACACGCTTACCCAGCAAGTTTTGTCTGAATCGTCCTTGCTTACCTTTAAGGCTGTCGCTTAATGATTTCAATGCACGATTTGAATCTGTTTTTACCGCATTCGATTTTCTTGAATTATCGAATAAAGAATCAACAGATTCCTGAAGCATTCTCTTTTCATTTCTCAGGATTACTTCAGGTGCTTTAATTTCAATTAATCTTTTCAAACGATTATTTCTGATAATAACTCTTCTATAAAGGTCATTAAGGTCAGAAGTAGCAAACCGACCTCCATCTAAAGGAACTAATGGTCTCAATTCCGGTGGAATTACCGGTACCACTTTTGTTATCATCCATTCAGGACGGTTCCTTTCTTTGGATGCTCTAAATGCTTCAACTACCTGTAATCGCTTTAAAGCTTCTTTCTTTCTCTGTTGCGAAGTTTCCGTATCTGCTTTATTTCTGAGGAAATAAGACAGTTCATTCAAATCAATTCTTGACAGCAGTTTAAAAAGAGCTTCTGCCCCCATATCAGCAACAAATTTGTTTGGATCATCATCTTCCAGTTGCTGATTTTCTTTGGGTAAAGATTCAAGAATATCCAGATATTCTTCCTCAGTGAGAAAGTCGAGATACTTAACTCCATCCTGGGCTTTAATGCCAGGATTAATAACAACATATCTTTCGTAATAAATTATTGAGTCAAGTTTCTTAGTGGGTAAACCCAGAAGAAGTCCAATTTTATTGGGTAAAGAACGGAAGTACCAAATATGAGCTACAGGTACAACCAGCGAAATGTGACCCATTCTTTCTCTTCGAACCTTTTTCTCGGTAACTTCCACACCACATCGGTCACACACAATACCCTTATATCTTATTCTCTTATATTTCCCACAATGACATTCATAATCTTTTACCGGACCAAATATTCGCTCACAAAACAATCCATCCCTTTCCGGCTTATAGGTCCTGTAATTAATGGTTTCCGGCTTAAGTACTTCTCCATGAGACTGTTCCAAAATCTCTTCTGGTGAAGCCAGACCGACTGAAACCTTTGTAAAATCGCTTGATACTTTATTTTCCCTTCTGAATGACATAGACAAAAATGAATTTAATAAACACAACTAAACATTTAAAAATGCTGAAAACTTAGTCTTTAACAAGTTTAACACTTAATCCCAGACCACTTAATTCATGTAACAATACATTAAAGGATTCAGGGATTCCAGGTGTTGGTATCGGATCGCCTTTAACAATGCTTTCGTAAGCTTTTGCTCTGCCGTTAACGTCATCAGATTTAACAGTAAGCATTTCCTGTAAAATACTGGATGCTCCAAAAGCTTCGAGTGCCCATACCTCCATTTCTCCAAAACGCTGGCCACCAAATTGTGCTTTTCCGCCAAGTGGCTGCTGTGTAATAAGAGAATATGGTCCAATAGAACGGGCGTGAATTTTATCCTCAACCATATGACCTAATTTCAGCATGTAGATAACTCCAACTGTTGCAGCCTGATCGAATTTCTCTCCAGTTCCTCCATCATAAAGATGAGTTTTTCCAAAAGGTGGCAATCCTGCTTTATCAGTATATTGAGTTATCTCATCAAGGCTGGCTCCATCAAAAATCGGGGTTGAAAACTTAACACCCAGTTTTTCGCCAGCCCAACCAAGTACGGATTCGTAAATCTGTCCAAGGTTCATCCTTGATGGCACTCCTAACGGGTTAAGTACAATATCAACAGGTGTACCATCTTCAAGGAAAGGCATATCTTCGGCTCTAACTACTTTAGAGATGATACCTTTATTTCCGTGTCTACCGGCTAATTTGTCACCTACCTTAATTTTTCTTTTCCTGGCAATATAAATCTTTGCCATTTGAACAATTCCAGTAGGTAATTCATCACCAATAGAAATGTTGTATTTTTCTCTTCTGAGTTGAGCCTCTACTTCTCTTCTTTTTATATTGTAATGATGTAATAAAGTTTTAATTATTTCATTCTTCTTCTTATCAGTTGTCCACTTTTTCGGGCTAACTGTAGTATAATCTATATCCTGAAGAATTTTTTGGGTAAATTTTTTACCCTTAGGTACTACTGGAGCATTGTAATAATCTTTTACACCTTGTGAGGTTTTTCCATTTACAAGGACAAAAAGTTTATCAATAAGGCTGTTAGTTAGCTCTTCAACTTGTTGCCCGTATTCTTTATCGAGTTGTTCAAGTTTTTCCTTATCAGAATTTCTAACCTTTTTATCTTTAGCAGCCCTTGTAAATAGTTTCTTATCAATAACAACACCACTTAATGAAGGAGACGCTTTTAAGGAGGCGTCCTTAACATCACCTGCTTTATCTCCGAAAATAGCTCTCAGGAGTTTCTCTTCCGGAGTAGGATCAGACTCTCCTTTTGGTGTAATCTTTCCTATCAGAATGTCTCCAGGATTCACATGTGCTCCCACACGAATAATTCCATTTTCATCCAAATCCTTTGTGGCTTCTTCGCTCACATTTGGAATATCTGCTGTAAGTTCTTCCAAACCGCGTTTAGTATCCCTTACTTCCATAATATGTTCCTCAATGTGAATCGATGTAAACACATCATTTTTCACCACATTTTCAGAAATTACGATTGCATCCTCAAAGTTATAACCTTTCCAGGGCATGAATGCCACTTTCAGGTTCTTTCCTAAGGCAAGTTCCCCATTTTGGGTACCATACCCCTCGGTAAGGATCTGACCTTTTGTAACTTTCTCACCTTTAGTAACAATAGGTCGCAGGGTGACGCTGGTATTCTGATTTGTTTTCTGATATTTTATTAAATTATATCGTTTGATATCCCCTTCAAAGGAGACAAACTTTTCTTCTTCAGTGCTGTCATATCTAACAACAATTTCTTTTGCATCAACATATTCAATAACTCCGTCCCCTTCAGCAACTACCTGGAGCCTGGAATCTTTCACAACTTCACCCTCAAGTCCTGTTCCAACTATTGGAGAATCAGGATATACCAGAGGCACAGCCTGTCTCATCATATTAGATCCCATCAGGGCACGGTTTGCGTCGTTATGTTCAAGGAAAGGAATTAATGAAGCAGCTATAGAAGCAATCTGATTTGGAGCAACATCCATCAACTCAACAGTTTCTTTTTCCGCATATGGAAAATCTCCGTCATGTCTTGCTTTAACCTTATTGCTTTCAAATTTACCTTCATCATTAATTTCAGCATTTGCCTGGGCTATCATCTTGGCTTCTTCTTCCTCTGCACTTAGATAAGTAGACCCTTCTTTAGTTAAATTAACTTTTCCGTTTTCTACTTTCCGATAAGGTGTTTCAATAAAGCCCAGATCATTAATACGTGCATACACACATAATGAAGAAATAAGTCCAATGTTAGGACCCTCAGGAGTCTCAATAGGACAAAGTCTTCCATAGTGGGTATAGTGAACATCACGCACTTCAAAACCTGCTCTCTCCCGGGTAAGACCTCCCGGTCCTAATGCAGACATTCTCCTCTTATGAGTTATTTCTGCCAGTGGATTGGTTTGGTCCATAAACTGAGACAATTGATTTGTCCCAAAGAAAGAATTAATAACAGATGATAAAGTTTTTGAATTGATCAGGTCAATAGGTGTAAAAACCTCATTATCCCGCACATTCATTCTTTCACGGATTGTTCTTGCCATACGGGCCAATCCTACGCCAAATTGATTAAACAATTGCTCACCAACAGTCCTCACTCTTCTGTTGCTTAGGTGGTCAATGTCATCAACATTTGTTTTTGAATTGATCAATTCAATGAGATATTTAATAATCTCAATGATGTCATCATTAGTTAATATTTTTGTATCAATAGAAGTATTGAGATTGAGTTTTTTATTCAATCTGTATCTTCCAACTTCACCCAGATCATATCTTGTGTCAGAGAAGAATAATTTCTCAATTACGTCTCTGGCAGTAGCCTCATCAGGTGGTTCTGCATTTCTTAAGAGGCGATATATTTGCAATACAGCTTCTTTTTCAGAATTACATGGATCCTTTTGCAGGGTATTGTAAATAATAGCATAATCAGATTGGGTCTGATCCTCTCTGTGCAGTAATATAGTTTCAGCACCCGAATCGATAATCTGATTCACATGCTTTTCTTCTATTACTGTATCCCTTTCAATAACAACTTCATTTCTTTCAATAGAAACTACTTCACCTGTATCTTCATCCACAAAATCCTCAATCCAGGAACGTAATACCCTGGCAGCCAATTTTCTGCCAACAATCTTTTCCAGATTAGGTTTAGATACTTTTATTTCATCAGCCAGATTAAATATTTCAAGGATATCTTTATCGCTCTCGTATCCAATGGCTCTTAAAAGTGTAGTTACAGGTAACTTTTTCTTTCTGTCGATGTAAGCATACATAACGTTGTTTACATCAGTGGCAAACTCGATCCAGGATCCCCTGAAAGGTATAATTCTTGCTGAGTAAAGTTTTGTACCGTTGGCATGAATACTTTGTCCAAAGAAAACCCCTGGTGATCTATGGAGCTGAGATACCACTACTCTTTCGGCTCCATTAATAATAAATGAGCCTTTTTCTGTCATATAAGGGACAGTTCCCAAATAGACATCCTGAATTACCGTATCAAAATCTTCATGTTCCGGATCAGTGCAATAAAGCTTAAGCTTTGCTTTTAAAGGAACATTAAAGGTCAATCCTCTTTCAATACACTCTGGAATTGAATACCTTGGTGGATCAATTGTGTAATCGATAAACTCCAGGACAAAATTGTTCCGGGTATCAGTGATCGGGAAATTTTCCTGAAAGACCTGATATAATCCTTCACTTTTTCTGTGTTCCGGAGTAGTATCTAATTGAAAAAAGTTTTGAAATGACTTGACCTGTATCTCTAAGAAATCGGGATAAGGTAATTGATTCTTGGTAGATGCGAAACTAATTCGTTTATTCTGTAATGTCATTCTTCCTAGGAATTAAATGAACTTGGACACTATAAATAGGTAAAAAGGTTAAGAATCCTATGTGTTGTAATAGGATTCTAAACCTCAAAATATAAAAGGTTAAACCGAATCTTATTTTAGTTCAACTTCTGCGCCGGCTTCTTCAAGCTGAGATTTCAGCGATTCTGCTTCTTCTTTTGGTAAACCTTCTTTTACTTCTTTCGGCACAGAATCTACTAATTCTTTGGCTTCTTTCAGTCCTAATCCTGTCAATTCTTTAACTAATTTAACAATTTGTAATTTAGCACTACCAGGAGACTTCAATACAACGTTAAATTCGGTTTGTTCTTCACCGCCACCTTCTTGTCCACCTTCAGCAGGGCCAGCTGCCATAACAGGTGCAGAGGCTGGCTCAATTCCGTATTCGTCTTTCAATATGTCTGCTAGTTCGTTAACTTCTTTCACACTTAAGTTAACCAATTCTTCTGCAAGCGCTTTTAAATCTGCCATTTTTCCTAATTTTTAATTAATTATAAAATTGTTTATTCTTCTTTTTCTGATAATGTCTTCACTACACCAGCTAAAATGTGACTTCCTGATTTTAGACCAGAAATTACATCGTTCATTGGTGACTGAAGTTGTAAAATAAGATCACCCAATAATTCTTCTTTAGATTTAATTTTGGTAAGATCTTCCAGTTTATCATCTCCTATATAAAGAGACTCTTCAACGAAGGCCCCTTTAAGTACTGGTTTATCATGTTTTTTTCTGAAGTCTTTGATGATTTTAGCCGGGGCATTTCCTTTTTCTGTCAAAATAATGGAAGTTGGTCCGGACAAAACTTCATAAAGTTCTTCAAAATCACTTTCTACTTCGTCAAGAGCACGTTTCAACAATGTATTCTTAACCACTTTTAACTTTAGCTCATTTTCATGACATTTCCTTCTGAGTTGTACTGTTTCATCAGCATTTAATCCAGAAATATCAGCTAAGTAAAAATGGCTGGAATTCTTAAGATCATCGATTATGCTATTGACTATTTGTTCTTTTTCCTCGCGTCTCATAAATCTTAAATTTACAAATTAAACAGCCTTTCTGATTTCAGCCGGATCAATTTTAATTCCGGGACTCATTGTGCTAGATAACGTGATACTTCTAAAATAGGTCCCTTTTGAAGAATTAGGTTTAAGTTTTCGAATGGTATTCAAAAACTCTTTGGCATTCTCTTTTATTTTTTGTTCATCAAAAGAAATTTTACCAATAGAGGTATGAACGATACCATTTTTATCAACTTTAAAATCAATCTTTCCTTTTTTTACTTCTTCGACGGCTTTCCCTATTTCATTTGTAACAGTTCCGCTTTTAGGATTAGGCATTAAACCTCTTGGTCCTAAAACTTTACCTAAAGGCCCTACTTTTGACATAACAGATGGCATAGTAATAACAACATCCATATCTGTCCATCCCTCTTTAATCTTATCGATATATTCATCTAACCCAACATAATCCGCTCCGGCAGCCTTCGCTTCTTCTTCTTTGTCTGCTGTACATAAAACCAGTACTTTTTTGGTTTTTCCTGTACCGTGTGGTAAAGTAACCACACCCCTAACCATCTGATCGGGTTTTCTTGGGTCAACGCCTAAACGAATATCTAGATCAACAGAAGCGTCAAAACTGGCTGTAGTAATTTCTTTCACTATATTAGCAGCTTCATCAAGCTTATAAAGTTGATTTTTGTCGAAACGCTCTAACGCTTTTTTTCTATTTTTCGTTAATTTCGTCATTGTACAATTATTATTTATTCTTCATTACCAGGGAATTTTCCTTTTACAGTAATTCCCATACTTCTTGCTGTACCAGCAATCATTTTCATTGCAGAGCCAATAGTGAAAGCATTTAAATCTTCCATCTTGTCTTCAGCGATTGTTTTAATCTGATCCCATGAGATAGAACCCACTTTATCCTTATTTGGCTCTGAAGAACCAGACTTCAACTTAATGGCTTCCAGTATTTGTACTGGTGCCGGTGGAGTTTTTGTCACAAAATCAAAGGACTTATCGGAATAAACCGTAATAATTACCGGAATAACCTTTCCAGCTTTTTCCTGAGTTTTTGCATTAAACTTTTTACAAAAATCCATAATGTTGACGCCCTTGGCTCCCAAAGCAGGTCCTACCGGGGGAGATGGATTTGCTTGCCCACCTCTGATCTGCAATTTAATTATACCTTCAACTTCTTTTGCCATAGTTTTTTCTTAAAAAATTATTCTTTCTCTACTTGCATAAAACTTAATTCCAATGGAGTTTTTCGTCCGAAGATTTTAACCATTACTTTTAGTTTCTTTTTCTCTTCGTTGACTTCTTCAATGACTCCATTAAAATTATTAAACGGACCATCAACGACCTTTACTGTTTCTCCGACATAAAAAGGCACGTTGATTTCTTCATCACTTTCCGCCAGTTCGTCGACCTTCCCAAGAATTCGATTGACTTCGGATTTTCTAAGTGGTGAAGGCTCATTCCCCTCTGTTTTAAGAAAACCAATTACATTGGGTATGTTTTCAAGAAAATGTTGGATATCTCCTACCATTACAGCTTCAACCAAAACATATCCAGGGAAAAAATTGCGTTCTTTATTAATTTTTTTCCCGTTTCTGATTTGGTAAACCTTTTCGGTAGGAATCAATACCTGAGAGACGTAATCGTCCATTTCTCTTTTGGCGATTTCGTTCTCAATGTATTGCTTCACCTGTTTTTCTTTACCTCCAATAGCTCTTAAAACGTACCATTTCTTTTCGTTATCTGCCATCACCCTCACACTTTAATAGAACATTCCGTAAATAAAATCCATCAAATTTCTAAAGGAAAAATCCATTGCAAAAACAATTATTGCAATTATTAAGGAAGCAACCATTACTATAACTGCACTACGTTGCAGCTCGTTCCATGTTGGCCAGGAAACTTTATGTACTAATTCTGTATATGATTCTTTTAAATAGGTCTTAAGTTTCATCTTTTATACCATTTTGCACGGGCGGTAAGGCTCGAACTCACGACCTGCGGTTTTGGAGACCGCTGCTCTACCAACTGAGCTACACCCGTGTATATTTCGATTAGGATGTTCAGCTAAAGCTGAACATCCTATAATCTAATATCGAGTTATAATTACTCAACGATTTCGATTACCTGACCAGCACCAACTGTTCTTCCACCTTCACGGATTGCAAAACGCAGTCCTTTGTTGATTGCTACAGGTGAAATCAGGTTAACTGTCATTGTAACGTTATCGCCAGGCATTACCATTTCTGTTCCTTCTGGTAAATCTACAGTTCCTGTTACATCTAATGTACGAATGTAGAACTGTGGACGATAGTTATTATGGAATGGGGTATGTCTACCACCTTCTTCTTTCTTCAATACATAAACCTCTGCTTTAAATTTGGTATGAGGTGTGATTGAATTAGGTTTGGCGATAACCATTCCTCTTTTGATTTCGTCTTTGTTAACACCACGTAATAACAGACCAACGTTATCACCAGCTTCTCCTTCATCAAGTATTTTTCTGAACATTTCAACACCAGTAACAACAGTCTTTTTCTTCTCTGCACCTAAACCAACGACCTGAACTTCGTCATTAGTATTTACAACACCAGTTTCTACTCTACCGGTAGCAACAGTACCACGACCTGTAATAGAGAATACATCCTCAACTGGCATCAGGAATGGCTTTTCTTTATCTCTTAATGGTACAGGAATATAATCATCTACATAGCCCATTAATTCCATTACTTTTTCGACCCATTTCTCTTCACCATTAAGTGCGCCAAGTGCTGAACCGTGTACAACAGGTGCATTTTCGCCGTCAAATTCGTAGAAATCGAGGAGTTCACGTACTTCCATTTCCACTAATTCAAGCAATTCAGGGTCATCAACTAAATCGACTTTATTAAGGAAAGTAACAATTTTAGGTACGTTTACCTGGCGAGCAAGAAGAATGTGTTCTCTTGTTTGTGGCATAGGTCCGTCTGTACCTGCAACAACGAGAATAGCACCATCCATCTGGGCTGCACCAGTTACCATATTCTTTACATAGTCTGAGTGTCCAGGACAGTCAACGTGAGCATAGTGTCTTTTTTCAGTTTGATACTCAACGTGAGCAGAGTTGATTGTAACACCTCTTTCTTTTTCTTCAGGTGCATTGTCAATAGAGTCAAATGATCTTACTTCAGAAAGCCCTTTTTCAGATAAAATTTTAGTAATAGCTGCAGTAAGGGTTGTTTTTCCGTGATCAACGTGACCAATAGTTCCGATATTTACGTGTTCTTTGGTTCGTTCAAATTTTTCTTTTGCCATAACTTCAAAATATTAAATTTACGATTTGGTTACATCTTTTTCTTTTCAATATATAGAGTAAAAAAAATCAAGGCTCGAGCCAATGACGGGATTTGAACCCGTGACCTCTTCCTTACCAAGGAAGCGCTCTACCCCTGAGCTACATCGGCAAAAATAGAGCGGGAGACGGAACTCGAATCCGCGACCCTCAGCTTGGAAGGCTGATGCTCTACCAACTGAGCTACTCCCGCTTTTAAGCCTGTGGGGAGGGCAGGATTCGAACCTACGAAGGCATACGCCAGCAGATTTACAGTCTGCCCCAGTTGGCCGCTTTGGTACCTCCCCAAATTATTCAGAGCCGATGGAGGGATTCGAACCCACGGCCTGCTGATTACAAATCAGCTGCTCTAGACCAACTGAGCTACATCGGCGTCAATATTTTCTAAAAATAAAAGAACTCCTTTAAATCGGTTTGCAAAGGTAAATATATTTTATTTATCTGACAAAATTTATTTCTCTATTTTTTTTATTTTTTTTATTTCCCTCTTTGCTTTTCCTTACGCTTTGTCAGTTGCTTTCGAAGAGCATTAACTGCTATATCGGTAGATTCCTCAAATGTATCGGTTTGTTTTTTAGCAAATAAATCACTTCCGGGAATTTGCAATTTTATTTCAGCAATTTTATTTTCCGGTGATTGAGTTTTCTCAACTTTCAGGAAGACTTCAGCACCAATTATATTGTCATAAAATTGGGAGAGTTTTGAAACTTTAGTTTCAATAAAATCGACTAATTTTTTGTCTGCATCAAAATGAACCGTATTAATTTTTATATCCATAATTATCCTCCGATTTTAGTTTCTTGGATGAGCTTGTTTGTATATTTCCTTTAATTTCTCAAAAGTGTTGTGTGTATAAACCTGGGTAGCTGAAAGATTGGCATGGCCCAACAATTCTTTAATAGCATTTAAATCTGCCCCATTATTCAACATATGAGTTGCAAAGGTATGTCGTAAGACATGTGGACTTTTCTTATCAATCGTTGTGACATAGCTTAAATACTTCTTAACTACCCGGTAAACAAATTTCTCATACAATTTTTTTCCACTATTAGTTAATAAAAGGAAATCTGTTGATTTTGTAAGAGTTCTTTCCTTTTTTAGTACAAGGTATTTTTTTATCAAATTAATAAGAGACTGATTAAAAGGAATAATTCGTTCCTTTTTTCTTTTTCCAAAAATTTTGACTTGTTTCTTATAAAGGTCAATATTGCTTACCCTTATATTAATTAGTTCTGTCAGTCTGATACCTGTCTGATATAGAATTTCAATAATTAAACGATCTCTGAGGCCATAAAAATCATCTGTAAAATTTTTATGGTCCAGAAGCATATTCATGTGGTTGGCATCGACAAAATGGGGTAATTTTTTTGATACCTTAGGAGCATAAATTTTAGACATGGGATCATAATTTAAATAACCCTGTCTGTTTAGAAATTTAAAATAGGTTTTTAAAGTAGATATCTTACGATGAATGGTTCTTTCAGATATGTTGTGCTCCATAAGATATATCAACCATGAACGGATAACTTTTTCACTTAAGGTGTAATCGCTATTTTTTTCGCTCCAATTAGAATAGAAATTTAAAAATTGATTTAAATCAACTTCATAGGCACGAATGGTATGCTTAGAATACCTTTTTTCGTAAGCAAGGTACTTAAAAAAAGCATCTTTGTACATAAAAATGCAACCTTAGAAAAAATTATCCAAAATACCCTTCAGATTTTACTGATTATCCTGATTAAGCTGTTGCTTATAAATAGCTTTCTTCTTCTCTTCTCTCCTCTTATCTGAGGGTTTTGTATATGCCTGGCGCTCTCTTAATTCTTTTACAACACCTGTCTTTTCAAATTTTCTTTTAAACTTTTTTAATGCTCTTTCGATGTTTTCTCCATCTTTAACTTGAACAACAATCATTTTTTTCCTCCTTTTTTTATGAGCCGCAAATGTATTAAATAAATATCATTTTTTCAAAAAGCATTTCGAAAAAAAACACATATTTCCCAACTAATTACTAATCAAACGTTTCTAAGTATATTTTTATTTCCCTTCCTATTTAAATTTATAAAAAAATACATTTAAAATCAATTTTTATTCTTTACAACTTAAATAGGGTTGCAATTTTTTTAACTCTTCAAGAGTAAATATATTGTTCTTGTATAATTCTTTAATTTCAGAAATATTTCCTTTTATCTTTCTGTATTTTAAAATTGCCTGAGTTTGATATTTATCTATATATGGATGCCTTATTAACTCTTTAAATTCGGCTCTGTTTATATTAATCTTTATAACACTTGCAGAATCTATTCGAAGTTTTCCCTGAATATTTACAACGGTATTTTCAGGCAGACCATAGACTTCTTTAAGTTGATCAGCATTTACATAGCCACCCAGTAATTCTCTGTATTTACATATTCTTTGAGCGTAAACCTCACCAATCCCATCAAGCAAAACAAGCTTAGAAGTATCTGCATCATTTAAATTGATTTTTAAATTTTCAAAGATGTCTACAGAATGATTATTTAAAGTATCTTTTTTTGAAACAATCTGTTTTGAATCTTGTTTTTCTGTGATAATAATATAGTCCTTTAGTCGATTATATGTAGACTCTCCAATTCCATATATCTTCTTTAAATCCTCTTTTTTATAAAATTTCCCTCCTTTAGTCAAATACTTTTTTATCGTATTTATTTGTTTATCAGATAACCCAAGCTTATTTAATTCTGCTCTTGTTGCTTTATTGGGATCGAATTCAAAGAGTTCAATCAATTCTTCTTCTGTGTTTTTGCCTGAGGTATTACTATATGAAAAAGATTCCTCTTTCTTTTTCAGAGATTTCTTAAAAGCAATTATTTCTTTTTTAAATTCAGAGAAATTATTTTTCTCCTTTTGATGGACCAGATCATCCAGTAAAATATCCAAAATCAATAAAAGAATGATAATTATTACCAAAGTAATAATACCTCTTCTTTCACTTCGTGAAAAGCGTAAAAATTCACCGAAATACTTCATTTACAAATAATATTACTCTTTCTCTTTAGAATATATGATAAAAAGATACAAATTATGACCTCACAAGAATTTCATATAAAGAACATGAATAAAACAATATTGAGATTATGGTGTTTTATTCTTCTCTCTGTTTATATCTTCATAAAATTATTAATCCTTAACACTATCTTTATTATCAATTTTTTTTATGTCATTATCGAAATAATCAAGTGAGATGTTTTCAGGAACTGGTTCTTTAGAAAAGATATCTAATTTTACTATTATTTTGTTATTCATTTGAGAACTTTGTTCCAGCACAGTCATTCTATATAAATTTACATCCAGATCCTCAGTTTTTAAGTTATCAATTTGTTCTTCGGATAATTCTTCATTCACTTTCTTTCTTTGAATATTTACCGTCCAATTGCCTTTATTGAGTTCATCGCGGATAGTTTCTATTGATATTTCCTTTTGGATTGTTTTATCGGCAGTTATTTCCACTTTAAGAACTGTTTGATATTTAATTTCTGATTTAAAATTTATTACTCCGATTCCATTTAGAAAAACCAAAGCAATAGCAATTGGTGCTATAAATTTAATAATTACAGAGAATAAGGGCAAAAGACGTGCTTTAAACAATCCCTGACTTGACATTTCTGTCTTAACTCTACTTTTACTTACATACCAGCCCAGAAACAGGACTATAAAAAGGCCTCCAATTGGTAAAAACACACTTGAAGCCGAGAAATCCAGTAATTCAAAGATATTATAATTAAAGATCTTAACTCCTTTCAATGTTCCCCAAGACATAGTAGCTAATATACCTACTATAGCTATAGAAGATGCTGCCACAATAGTAGCCTTTTTTCTTACCAGTCCTAACTCTTCAACAAAATAAGCAACCACAACCTCCAGAACTGAAATAGAAGAGGTTAATGCTGCCACAGCTAATAAGATGAAAAATAACAATGAAAAATAGTATCCTCCGGGGATATGTTGAAATATATTGGGAAGTGTTCTAAAAATAAGATCAGGACCAGCATTAGGCTCTATCCCGAATGCGAAAACAGCAGGAAAAATAGCCACACCAGCCAATATTGCAATAATAGTATCAGCGGCAGATACTTTTATTGCTGTATTGGTCAAATTTTCATTCTTTTTAATATAAGAACCGTAAGTAATCAGTGTTCCCATACCAATACTAAGTGAGAAAAAGGCCTGCCCCAAGGCTTCGAGTATACTTTTTGTGTTTAATTTTGAAAAATCAGGTTCAAACAGAAATTTTAATCCCAGGTCTGCTTTAGGAAGTGTTATCGCCCGTATATCAAGTACGATAATAAGTAACAAGAGAATAGGCATTAAAATTTTAGCATATTTTTCAATCCCGTTTTTAACGCCTGCAATTACAATCCAGGCGGTAAGTACCATAAATATCAATTGCCACATAATTGGCCTGAAGGTTCCTGATTTAAATCCTTCGAATATTGAAGTTATTTCATCGGGACCTTTCCCTGAGAAAGCATCAGAAACAGATAAATATATATATTCGAGTGTCCATCCCGCTACTGTACTATAGAAAGCTAAAATAACAAAAGCGGCAACAACCCCCATTAAACCAATGAGATACCAGCGGGTTCCGGGTGCAAGTTTTTTGAAAGAGCCGAATGCATTTCTCTGGGCACTTCTTCCTATTGTAAATTCAGATAGCATAACCGGTACTCCGATAGCAATAATAAAAATAAGATAAATAATAATAAAAGCTCCGCCACCGTTTTCACCAGCAACATAAGGGAATCGCCAGATATTTCCGAGTCCTACTGCCGAACCTGCAGCAGCAGCAATAACACCAAATTTACTTCCAAAACTATCTCTTTTTGAAGGGTCGAAATTTGCCATGCCTTAAATTTTAGTTAGGGTTTCTAAATTGCAAAGCAATATTAAAAAAAAAGTAAATAATTTCAAATTAAAGAGAATAAAAAAGGGACGCAAATACGTCCCTTAAAAAAATAAAATAAAACAATTATCTTTATTATGCAATATCAATTTCATCAGCCAGGTACACATCCTGAATTGCATTTAATAATTCAACTCCTTCTTTCATTGGTCTTTGGAATGACTTTCTTCCACTTATTAATCCCATACCTCCTGCGCGTTTATTAATAACTGCAGTAGCTACAGCTTCTTCGAGGTCGCTTTCTCCTTTTGAAGCACCTCCGGAATTAATAAGACCAATTCGTCCCATATAATTATTTACAACCTGATACCTGGTAAGATCAATGGGATGGTCAGAAGTGAGTTCTTCATAAACTTTGTCATGAGTTTTACCAAATTTAATGGCTTTATATCCACCATTTGTTTTTGGCATTTTTTGTTTAATAATGTCAGCCTGAATTGTTGCACCCAGGTGGTTTGCCTGTCCTGAAAGATCAGCTGCCAAATGGTAATCAGTACCATCTTTTTTGAATTCGCTGTTGCGTAAATAACACCACAATACTGTTGCCATGCCTAATTCATGAGCTCTTTCAAAAGCTTCGGCAACTTCCATAATTTGCCTGTTGGAATTATCACTCCCAAAATAAATTGTTGCTCCAATAGCTGTTGCTCCAAGGTTCCATGCTTCATCAACAGATCCAAAAGGAATCTGGTCGTGTGTATTTGGGTATGACAACAATTCATTGTGATTAATCTTGACAATAAAAGGAATCTTATGGGCATATTTTCTTGATGTTGCCGCAAGAACTCCAAATGTAGATGCAACTGCATTGGTTCCTCCTTCAACAGCCAATTTTACAATATTTTCCGGATCGAAATAAATTGGATTCGGAGCAAATGAGGCACCTGCTGAATGCTCAATACCCTGATCAACAGGCAGTACAGATAAATACCCCGTACCACCTAATCGTCCGTGGTTAAAAATTTCCTGAAGGCTTCTTAAAACTTTAGGACTCCTGTTAGAATCATAGAAAACCCTGTCAATAAAATCAGGGCCAGGAAGATGCAATTGATCTTTGGCTACTGTTTTACATTGATGCTTTAATAAGTCATCAGCATCATTTCCGAGTAATTTTGTTATTTTATCGTAAGACATAGTTCTAATATTTTTTATGTTGGATACTTACTACAAATTTATAAAATAAATTGGAAAGATGAACCAGTAAATGAATTAAAATGGGTAACCAATGGCAATATTCCAGGTAAGTGTATTATGGTTAACAGGTCTGTTACCAATTAGCCATCTTTTATCCTGTTCTTTAGCCGGATCTCTGAACTTAAGTCCCAGATCAAGTCGAATAACGGAAAAAGACAAATCAAAACGAAGTCCTATGCCAGTACCAATAGCCATATCATCTAAAAATTTACCAAATTGAAAAATAGCTCCTTCCCTATTATCATTTTCATTTAATGCCCAGATGTTACCCACATCAGTAAAGATAGCACCTTCCAGCATCCCCAGGAGTTTAAACCTATATTCCCAATTCGTTTCTATCTTTAAATCGGCTGTCTGATTTGGATACCCCTGGATATCTCCCATATCATAAGAACCAGGACCCAGAGACCTTACATTCCAGGCACGAATACTATTTGCCCCACCTGCAAAATATTGTTTTACAAATGGCAAAGCTTCGGAATTTCCATAAGGAAGACCTCCTCCAATAAAAAATCTGTATACAAAACGATTGTTTGGATTCAACATTTGATAATACCTCATGTCAAAATCAATTTTAAAATACTGGGCATAGCGAATTCCAAATAATTGATAATTGCCGTTTACTGTTTCAGCCTCAACAATTTCATTGTATCCGGTTAGTAGATTCCCTGCAAATTCAGCATTGAATCTAAAAAACTGAAAATCCTTTATCTTTTTTACGTCTTGATTGTTATAGACCAAACTATAACTGGTAACTGAAAGGAAATGGTCTTTATAACTGTTTTCCAGATAGGTGTTATTGATAGATTCTTTAAAGACATCTGAAAGAAAAGGCAATTGTAGTATATTAAGTTCAAGGGGATTAACAAAGTGCGTCAGGAAACGATTCCCTTGCCACTTATAACCAAAAGATAAATTTGTAATTGTTCTTGTGTAGTCGGGTCTTTGTTGGTAATTGTACAATCCTGATATTGACGTCTTTGGCGTGTATTTTTTAACAAATCTTTCACTTTCCAGAAATGGTGCCATAAATTTTGGAACATCCAGGCCTACTTCAACTCCCAACTTCCTGGTACTGTTCAGTCTCGTAAACTCCTCCTGGTCAAGTATTTCAAACGCTCCTGTAAGTTTGGCCTGAAAATGTTCAGCTCCACCCAAAAAACTTTTATGACGATATAAAAGGTTACCTGCCCCTCCGATATTTCCGGAAGAATTTGTTCCTTCAAGTTCAATTGTATAAGATTGAAACTTATATTTTTTTAGATAAATATAACAATTAAGCTCATTATCTTTAGAATCAGCCTCCTGAAAATTAATATTAATAAATTTAAATATCCGGAGTGAATTCAGGTGATTATAGGTACTGTTTACATCATCCTGGTTATATAATTGCCCGGGCATAATGTAGTTTGCCTGCCTGATCACTTCTTTTTTGATTCCGGGGTCATTTTCATAAATGAAATAAATCTGGTTAAAAAATGTAGTATCCAGTTGTTTTTGATATTGCTCATTATCTGCAAGAACCGTTTTAGGATCATAATTCGGGTATACATAAATATTTCTTATATTATACTTCTTATGAGAAACTCTTTTAGTTTCGGCTCCCTCTTCCCTTACCACATTTTTATTTATAACAATCTTTAAGTCTACCAGGTTTTTATTTTGAGATGTATCCGCAATATAACTGACAAAATCCTTGGAGAATCTGTAAAAACCCTTGTCTTTTAATGATTTTTCTATTCTCTCACGTTCATCCTGAAGAAGATCAACAGAAAATATATCTCCCGAATGAATAAGCGTATTAGATGAATCCTGATAAATATAAGGTTGCAATACACTGTCCTCAACCACGAAATTTACACTATCAATAACATAAGGCTTATTCAGTTCAATTTTATATTTTACGGTTGCTTTCTGATCTTCTAATATGACAGTATCTTCAACTTTTGATCCGTAATATCCTTCGTTTTCAAGAAAATATTCAATCTGGGTTCGTGACTCTTTGGTAAGATACCTATCCCAAATTGCCGGTTTTTCGCCATTCTTTTTAAGCCATTTGGAAATACCCTTTTCTTTCATAGGATTGGCAAGATTATAAATATACAAAGGCAATTTTATCCCTAAAGTCTTTCTGTTAGATTTTTGTTTAATATATTTTCGGATCTCCTTTTTTGAAATTTCTTTAGAATCAATTTTTATTTTATTTTCTTTAAGGAGATATTTATCCTCAGGTATATTTTTAGTAGTACTGCAGGAAAATAGTGTACATCCTATCAGGAATGCCAAAAAATAATGTATTTTAGTTTTTTTAATAATTTTATGACTTAATTGAATTTTTCCCAGCATTTATTAAAATTGTATTGAATCTATGTTAAGCAAAAATAAAATTAAATTTATTAACTCACTAAAGAAAAAGAAATTTAGAACATCAGAAAAACTTTTCATTGCTGAAGGTGAAAAAATTGTTAATGAACTACTAAATTCTTCTTATCAAATTCATTCTATCTTTTCAACTGAACAATTTCTCAAAAAATACAATCTTAAAGAAAATGATTATATTTTTAAAATAAACCACTCAGATCTAAGAAAAATAAGTACACTACAAACACCAAACCAAGTTTTGGCATTAATAAAAACTCCAGAAGCAAAATTTAAAATAAATGATATTAAAGATGACTTAACTCTAGCACTTTCGGATATTAATGACCCGGGAAACCTTGGCACCATTATTCGTATTGCTGACTGGTTTGGTATAACAAAAATTATTTGTTCAGAGGACACGGTTGATGCTTATAATCCAAAAGTAATACAGTCAAGTATGGGATCAATAAGCCGTGTAAGTATCTACTATAAAAATCTAAAAGAGTTCATAAAAAAAGTTAAGGAAGAAACAGAATTAAATATTTATGGAACAACACTATCGGGTGAAAATATCTACTCCACTACCTTAAAAAGCAATAGTATAGTTGTATTAGGAAGTGAATCTCATGGCATTTCAGAAGAATTAATTCCTCTTCTAACAAAACAAATACGTATTCCAAAATTTAGCAAAGACGCAGCAATTGATTCTCTGAACGTATCTATTGCAACAGGAATTATTTGTGCTGAAATAAGAAAAGGTTAATACAAATATTTTTTATTCGAAATGGAATGACAGAATGACCATTCTCGATTTCAATTTATCAATAGAACTGACATATCCAGGATATGTATCATGTTTTTCAGGTGATAATACATTTAAAGTTCCTACTGAATATTTTATTTCAGTGGAGAATTTAAAATAGGGTAAATAAAAATCAATCCCAAACCCTCCTTCAAAATAAGCATCAAAAGGCATTAATTTTATGTAGATTTCTTCATCTGCATTAAAATCTTTATTTCTTGCCATATCATATCTCAAATTCACTCCTGCCACCAAATAGGGTCTGTAATTCCGTATTCTTTCAGCTCTTAATTTGAAGATAAAAGGTAGGTTAATAAATGTTGACCCTATTTTCATTTCTGAAAAGGCTTTATCCTCTTTATCATAAAATAATACATTACGCTGACCTAAGGAAATACCTGGCAGAAAACGAAAATCAAGATAATTGTTGATTTTAAAATTGGTAACTATTCCAATATCCACTCCAGGTGACAACCTGTTTATTTCAGGGAACGTATCATTTTTAAGGGCGCGCTGAGAGGGATATACGCTAAAATCCATTGTATTAAAACCCAGAGTATATCCAAAATGAAACCATTTCATATCAATTTGCTGGTAGTTCATCATTTTGTTTTGCTGAGCAAAACTTACTGCTGTAATAAAAAGGAATATTATGAAAAGAAATTTTTTCACACGCGGAATATTTTTTCAAAAACGCAATACAGAATAAAATAGTATAATGCTTATATAATTTTGTTATTTAAGAGTTAATATCAATTAAACTGATACAATTTAGATTTTCCGGATTATTTATTTTCCATTAATTTATCCAAAGCATTCATGTATATTTTCTTCACATCATAGATAAAACCGAAAGAGTCGTCATCAACACGAAGTTCAGATTTTGTAACATGACCCAGGGTTGAAAAGGGAATATCTCTGTCGATCATAAAATCTACAAAGTCTGTTTCCATTGAAGGAGTAACACTTACAATAACCCTGCTCTGTGATTCACCAAAAAGAAAAGCATCTCTACGAATCTCTGCACTTGTTGTAATATCAAACCCTTTGTTATTTACCATAGCAGATTCGAGCAAAGAAATAAACAATCCGCCATCAGATACATCATGAGCCGAACGGATCAGGCTTTTTTCAATTAACCCTCTCAAGGTTTCCTGAACCCTGTATTCCAGTTCAATGTTGAAATAAGGTGCAGGACTTTTCTCTATATTATGGTAAGAATATAAATATTCAGAAGAGGCGAGGTCATTCACAGATTTTCCGACCAGGAAGATCATATCTCCTTTGTCTTTAAAAGCCATTGTAGTGTGATGGTTTTTATTTTTGAGCAATCCGATCATTCCAATAACCGGAGCTGGGAAAACCGGCTCTTCTTTTCCATTCACTGTTGTCTGGTTATAAAAACTAACATTTCCACCGGTAACCGGTGTTCCGAATTTTCTACATGCATCACCCATTCCCTTTACTGCTTCAACAAATTGCCAGTATGCTTCTGGATTATAAGGATTTCCAAAATTCAGACAATTTGATATAGCTGTTGGTTCTCCGCCTGAGCAAACAATATTTCTGGCTGCTTCAGCTACAGCAATCTGGGCTCCGACATAAGGATCTGCATTTACATATCTGGCGTTGCAATCAACAGTCATAGCAATTGCCCTTTCCTTTTCTTTCAGATTAAAGATTCCTGCATCTGAGGGGAAATTAGTTGTCATGTTTGCTGTACCGACCATTGTATCATATTGTTTAATAACCCATGATTTTGAAGCCAGGTTGGGGTTTCCTGCCATATGAAGAGCAACCTCTCTTATATTCCTTGGCTCAGGCACATCATCTATTGAAAATTTTTTATATTCGTCAATATATGCAGGTTTTTTATACTCACGATCATAAACAGGAGCTCCTCCTCCAAGTACAAGAGATGAAGCAGGCACATCGGCAACCATTATATTATTCTTATAGAAATAAAGGCGATCTTCAGCAATTACTTCACCGATAATCTCTGCATTCAGATCCCATTTTATAAAAATATCCTCTACAACTTTTTCCTGTCCCTTTTTAACTACAACAAGCATTCTTTCCTGCGATTCAGACAGGAGAATTTCAAAAGGATCCATATTTTTTTGTCTGAGGGGAACTTTATCGAGGTTAATTTTCATTCCGTGCCCACCTTTTTCCGACATTTCGGAGGTAGAGCAAATAATTCCTGCAGCACCCATATCCTGCATTCCTACAATTGCATCTGTATTATTAAGTTCAAGTGTTGCTTCCAGTAATAATTTTTCCATAAACGGATCTCCTACCTGAACAGAGGGCAGGTCCTCAGAAGATTTCTCAGTAAGGTTAGAAGAGGCAAAAGTAGCTCCATGGATGCCGTCTTTCCCAGTGGAGGAGCCTACAATATATACAGGATTCCCTTCCCCTTTGGCTATGGCAGAAATAACTTTATCTTTTCTGACCAATCCTACAGACATTGCATTTATCAGTGGATTTGTGTTGTAACATTTATTAAAGAACACCTCTCCAGCAAGAACGGGTACTCCAAAAGAATTTCCGTAATCTCCAATGCCTTTTACAACACCTTTTAAATGCCATTTTGTACGTTTTTCATTTGGATCTCCAAACCTCAAAGAATTTAGCTGAGCTACAGGGCGGGCTCCCATAGTAAAGATATCACGGTTAATTCCACCAACACCGGTAGCTGCTCCCTGGTAAGGTTCAATTGCGGAAGGATGATTATGAGATTCAATCTTAAAGGCACAAGCCAGATTATCTCCCAGATCAACCAGGCCGGCATTTTCCTCACCAGCTTCTGCCATTAATTGATCTCCCTCCCGTGGTAAAGTTTTTAACCACTTCACAGAATTTTTATATGAGGCATGTTCTGACCACATAACTGAAAAGATACTTAATTCTGTAAAATTGGGGTTACGTCCTAATATTTTTTTAATACTATCGTATTCTTCAGGTAATAAGCCTAAATCCTTTGCTATATCAACAGTAACTTCCATCTGTTAAATGATTTTAGAGTAAAACTAAGCAAATATAAAGAACTCTTGAAACAATTTTACGATATTAAAACAATTTATTTAAACCTTGTTCCAGATTTTCCTGAATTGAACAAAGAACTAGATAAGTCCCAGTTTTTTAGCTCTTCTTTCCCATATTTTCATGGCCTGTTTCTGCATGTCCTCAATGTTATCAAGCTCATCTACAATCTCCGTTCCAAGGAGTGTTTCAATTACATCTTCCATTGTTACAATGCCGGACAATTCTCCATATTCTCCTACGACCATTGCAATATGTTCTTTTTCCTCAATAAAGCGATAGAACAATTTAACTATGGGCATTTTCTCATTTACAACTAAAATATTTCTTGTAAGGCTCTTCACTTTCTTGTTCCAGCTTTTTTCTATCATATTTTCCATCAACTCATCCTTAAGAAGATAACCAGTTACATTATCTATATTTTCCTTATATACGGGTATTCTGGAAACTCTTAGTTTTTCATTTCTATCAAAAAATTCTTTCACCTTTTCGTTTTCTTCAGCCGCAACAATCACAGTTCTGGGAGTCATAATACTTTTTACCGCAATGTTATTAAACTTCATCAGGTTCATTAGAATTTTCGATTCTTCTTCTTTAAAAATTCCTTCCTGAATCCCGATTTCTGTCATAGCTTGAAATTCTGCACGGCTTAATACCGAACCACCTTGCTTCTTATTCAGAATTTTAGTAATAAATTTACTTAGTATGATTATAGGATAAAGTGGAGAATAGATTAAAACCAACAATGTTTTCGTTGTAAAAGAAGCCAGACTTTTCCAATAGCTTGCCCCTATTGTTTTTGGTATTATCTCTGACAAAATCAAGATCAGAATGGTTAATACCGCAGAGGTTATTGAAAGATACTCATTTCCCCATATTTTTTGTGCCTGAGCACCTACACCAGCCGCACCAATGGTATGAGCAAAAGTATTTAATGTCAGTATAGCTGCCAGGGGGAAATCTATTTTCTCCTTAAATTTTTTCAGTGTTTTTCCATAATTCTTACCTTCATTAACCTTAGCTGCAATAAATGAAGGAGTAATGCTCAGCAAAACAGCCTCAAGCATTGAACATAGAAAAGAAAAAAACAGCGCAATAAACAAATAAATTATTAAAAGTGCCATAAAGTTAAATAATTGGTATATTATTTTTCATAGAAATGCATTTCCCTGATGTATTCATAGAGATTATCTGGTAAGAAATACCGAATATTCTTTTTTTCCCTGATTGCTTTTCGGATAAAACTGGAAGAAATTTCAATCAAAGGAGCATCAACTACTTTTATGTTATACATAGACTTATACTTTTCAATATCAGTATTGTGCCTTGGGTAAACATAAATTTCGTAAAGATCAGTTAATTGTTTATAATTTTTCCATTTATGTAGAGTCTGGAGGTTATCTGAGCCCATAATTAATACAAACTGATAATTTTTATATTTTTCCTGCAAATAAGCTAATGTATCAATTGTATATGAAGGTTTTGGCATTTTGAATTCTATATTTGAAGGCCTTATATCCCATTCATTTTCCAGGGCCCTGTATGCCATTTGGTAACGATGATTTTCTGCCAGTAAACTTTTGCGTTCTTTAAGGGGATTATGAGGTGAAATTACCAGCCAGATCTTCTCTAAATCAGAAAATTCTATAAAATAATTTGCAATAGCAAGATGACCTATATGTATTGGATTGAAAGAACCAAAAAATAAACCAATTTTCATATCCCTGTTTTCTACAAATTTAAAAAATTACGAACAACTGCTTCAGCTTCCCTGGTAGCCCTTTCTAATTCGTCGTTAATAATAACCTTATCAAATTTAGTGGCATATTTAATTTCGGACGAAGCTTTTCCTACACGAATATTAATCTTTTCATTTTCATCGGTTGCTCTCTTTATTAGTCTTTTCTGAAGTTCATCTACTGAAGGCGGCATAATAAAGATTGCGAGCGCATCCTTATTAAAAGCTCTTTTTAAATTTAAGCCTCCTTCCACATCTACATCAAATATTACATTTCTTCCCTGGTTTCTGATTCTACTAATTTCTGATTTCAATGTTCCATAAAAATGATTTTTATAAACTTCTTCCCATTCAACAAATTCATCATTTTGAATTCTTTTCTTAAAATCCTCCAATGTGAAAAAATAATAATCTTTGCCGTGCACTTCATTATTCCGTTTGGGCCTGCTACAGGCAGAAATAGAGAACTCCAGATTAAGGTCTTTTTCCAGCAACCTTTTTACAATTGTTGTTTTACCTGCTCCTGATGGAGCTGAAAAAATAACTAGTTTCCCTTTCATGATTTTTGTGAAGTATAATAGCTAAAGGACATTCATTAGTTGCTCTTTGATTTTTTCGAGTTCATCTTTCATTTGAACCACAATTTTCTGCAATCCTGAATCATTTGCTTTTGAGCCTATTGTATTAATTTCTCTTCCTATTTCCTGGGTAATAAAAACCAGTTTCTTACCGTTTGGGTTATCATCTTCCAGAATCTCGTTAAAATAATCAAAATGATTTTTAAGCCTTACTTTTTCTTCAGTTATATCAAACTTTTCGATATAATAAACAACTTCCTGCTCAAAACGGTTTTCATCAAGTTCATAATTTTCTTTAAGTTCTCTGAGTTTGCTATGCAATCTTTCTCTAACTTTTTCGAGTCTTGCCTCTTCTGTTTTTGAAATCTCTGAAATATAATTTTTCAATAGATCGATTCTGGAAGATAAATCATTTTTTATGGCTTCACCCTCTTGTTTACGAAAATCTATAAGATCGGTAATTGCTTCCTCTAGCACTTTCTTTACCATTTGAAATTCCTCTTTTGAAATTTCTTCATCTTCTTTCACTAATGATTCAGGCATCAGTAATGCAGTTCTAAGAAGTTCCTGATCAAAATTTAATGAGAGATCACCGGCTATTTCTTGTATCTGATTTACATAATTTTTTACTACCTGTTTATTAAATAATGCAGCTTTATTCTCATCTGTTTCTTCATAAGATATTGTGCAGGAGATTTTTCCTCTATACAATCCTTCGTTAATCTGCTTTCTGAGATCAATTTCTTTATTCCTTAAAGCCTGTGGAAGGCGCATGTTAATGTCACATTGCTTACTATTTAATGCTTTTATATCAACACTTATATTCTTATTTTGAAATTGCTTCTCAGCTTTGCCGTACCCTGTCATCGATTGCATCATACTACAAACATGCTTTTAAAAGTTATCTGAATGTTGCAAAGTTACAATAATCATGCTAATAAGCAATTTAAATGGATAGATTTACTCAACGACTACTTTGTTTTTCCACTTCCCTGTCAGGTAATAAGCATAAGCCATAACGAGGCCCATAAACCAGCCAATCGGGATAGCCCACCAAATTCCTGTTTCCCCAATTTTTTGAGACAAGAAGTAAGCTCCGGGTATACGAATCAGCCAAAGTGAAATTACTGTTGTTATCATTGGAATTACAGTAGCCCCTGCACCTCTTAGCACACCAGTAGTTGCAAACATAGCAGAGAAAACAAGATAGAATGATCCTACAATTGTAAGATATTCGCTACCAACTCTAATCACCTCTGCATCAACAGTAAAAATTCCCATAATAAAATCACCCTTAAATACTACAAGAATAGACACAATGACAGATATCACAGAAGACATTTTTAAGGTAGCCATAAAACCTCTTTTAACACGATCATGTTTTTTGGCCCCCAAATTCTGCCCAACAAAGGTAGAAAGTGCACTGGCAAAATTCATTGCAGGGAGTGTTGCCAGAGAGTTAATCCTTGCAGCAACTGTATAAGCTGCTATTACGCTTGTTCCAAATTTATTCACAATCCCGATAAGTGCTGTCATTCCCAGTGCAACAACTGTTTGTTGTACTCCAGTAGGCAACCCAATTCGAATGCTTTTCCTAAATAAATCCTTGTCAAACTTTAGTTTAAACAATGAAAATTCAATTATTTCATGTGTTCTGTTAAGATAAATAATTGCAGTAATAAATGCTCCTCCCTGAGAAATTATTGTAGCAAATGCAACCCCTTCAATTCCCCAATTAAAAACTACAACAAATAATAAATCAAGGCCTATATTTGTTAAAGTAGAAATAATGAGGAAATAAAGAGGAGTTTTCGAATCTCCTAATCCTCTTAAAGAGGCACTTGTTCCCATAAAACCAAAAAAGGCAATAGAACCTCCGAAAAATATTTTCAGATAAACTTCAGCGAGAGGCATTACTTCCTGTGGTATCTGCAAAAGAATAAATATTTCTCTGCTAAAAATAATACCCAGGACACTTATAATAATGGAAGCAAAGAAAAGCATGATAAAAAGAGTATCAATTGTTCTTTTAACCCTCTCATTATCTTTTGCTCCAAAATATTGAGAAATCACCACTGTACTACCTGAAGTAACCCCCAACACCAATGCAAAAAACACAAAAATTACCGGGAAAGAAGCTCCTACAGCGGCAAGAGCCTCTTTCCCGATAAAATTTCCAACAATAATACTGTCTATAACATTGTACAACTGGTGAAAGACATTACCCAAAAGCATGGGCAGGGCAAAACTTAAGATCCTTTTCCCTTCTTTCCCTTCAGTTAAATCTCTCATTCCGTTAGCTTCTACTAAATTTTCCCGATATCACAATTACACAGGGAAAAAGTTCAGATAAATATAAAATTAGTCTGCCCTATCCAGAGCAACCGTAAAATGTCTCATGATAGGTGCTTCATCCATTATCTTCAACCCTTTGTTTATAGAATCCCTGCGATCATAAACATTTTTCAGTGCTACAGCAATAACGTCCATATGATTATTTGTATAAACTCTTCTAGGAATTGTTAAACGAAGCAATTCCAGGTCCGGATAGCGATTTTCTCGAGTAACCGGATCCCTGTCTGCCAGCAGCGTGCCAATTTCAACACCTCTAACACCAGCTTCAAGATATAATTCAACTGCCAGTGTTTGAGCTCTAAACTGTTCCCGTGGTAAATCAGGCAGAAATTTATTTGCATCTACAAAAATGGCATGTCCTCCAAAAGGTTTTTGTATAGGGATGCCAAAATCATCCAGTTTTTTACCGAGATAATGCACCTGACTAATACGGGTTTCCAGGTAATTAAATTCCGTACCTTCATAAAGACCCTGAGCCAAAGCATTCATATCTCTTCCGGACATGCCACCATAAGTAACAAAACCTTCAAACATAATATTATAGGTTCTTGCTTCTTTAAAGATGTTTTTATCTTTAAAACCAATAAAACCTCCCATGTTTACTATAGCATCTTTTTTACTGCTCATTGTCATTAAATCAGCATACTGATACATTTCCCTCACAATTTCCCGTATTGTCTTATCTTTATAACCTTCTTCGCGCAATTTGATAAAATATGCATTTTCAGCAAACCTGGCCGAATCATAAAGAACTTTCACTCCATACTTTTCTGCTATTTTTTTTACCTGTTTCATATTTTCCAGCGAAACTGGCTGTCCGCCTGAAGAATTGCAGGTAAGAGTAACTACTATGAACGGAATTTTTTCAGGAGGATTGTTTTTCAAAACATCTTCCAGCTTTTGCAAATCGATGTTTCCCTTAAAAGGATGTTCCAGTTGTGTATCAAAAGCTTCATCAATTGTACAATCCACTGCATCTGCTTTTCTGAATTCAATATGCCCCTTTGTGGTGTCAAAGTGAGAATTGCCAGGAACTATATCGTTTTCCTTCACTAATACTGAAAACAATACATTCTCAGCTGCGCGTCCCTGGTGGGTAGGAAGGAAATAATCAAATCCCAGAATATCTTTTATTGATTGTTTCATTTTATAATAGGATGAAGCGCCAGCATAACTTTCATCTCCAAGCATCATTGCCGACCATTGTTTATCGCTCATGGCTCCTGTACCGGAATCCGTCAGCAGGTCAATAAAAACCTGTTCGCTTTTCAGGTTAAACAAATTATATTTAGCTTCTTTAATCCATCTCTCTCTCTCTGATCTGGTACTTTTCCTAATGGTTTCCACCATTTTTATTTTATATGATTCTGCAAATGGTAATTCCATAATATTATTCGATTTAAATATTACACAAATTGATAATAAAATTAAAATAATCAGGGTAGATACTTCGGAAAGCTGTCTCTTCTCTTTATATTCAGATAGCGATATTTAGCAAAAACATCGAGAAAGAAATATAAATCCATAATTGGAATTTTGATACAAAATTATATTTTTATCAAAAAAATAAAATATTATTGCAGAATTTTATTGATAAAACATTCGTCCAATGCAATATAAACCTCTTATTATCATTGTTTTATTTTTCCCGCTATTTAGTTTCGGAGAAAATAGTTATTATGAAAACAAATTCTTTATCCCTTCAAATCCTGAAGATACTATAAAAATAGATACTTCAGACATTAAATCTTTCAACGACCTGAATAACTGGGAATTAGTCAGTTATAATAGTGATACAATCACTGCAGACACCGTTGATCTGATTCCTTACATTGACAGTGCTAAAGTAAAAGCGAAAAAAGCAATCTCTTTCCTAGATAATGAAGTTTTAAAAGATTCTCTAATTAAAACCAGCGATACTGTAAGATTCCACTTGAAAAAATTAATCAATTATGTAAAGAGTTTACCTATTGATACAACAAAAAATTATTTAAAGGATTTATCACAAAAGGAATTGTTTATAGAATTCCCTTCTGATTCATTAATTAGAAAAAAACAGGATTCTGCTTATAATTATCTGAGGTATATAATTGATTTCATAAAAAAAGAACCTGTGAAATTCAAAATCTATAATCGAAAAAAAGATTCCATTGCATTTCCTCTTACAAAAGAAAAAAAAGATTCGCTCAGATTTATTATATATGATGAAAAAAATTACCCAGCAGGTATTTGGGTGCACCCAAAAAATAACTCAATTACCATTTCATTTTATGAAGGAACCCAAATTGTAGAAACGAAACAACAGGAAAAAATTCTGGAGGAACTTCCAACGATAAAAAAGATAGAAAAGCTAAAAAAACCCAAGCAGGAGACATTTATATTTCCACAATGGGATATTGGTGGAATTGGGAATGCCTATTTCAACCAGGGATATTTATCAAATTGGGCCCAGGGTGGTGAGAGTTCCTTAAGTTCCTTATTAGAAGTTAAATTCAATGTCGATTATAAAAAAGGAAAAACAATTTGGGATAATGATCTTAACTACAAATATGGATTGCTAAAAGCAGGCGAAAAAGAATTAAGGAAAAACGAAGATAAGCTTGAAATAAATTCTAAGTTTGGAAGCAATGCCAATAAAGACTGGTATTATAGTACATTAGTGAATTTCAAAACACAATTTTTCAAAGGATATGACTATCCGAATGATTCTGTTCCGGTATCGAGTTTCCTTGCCCCGGGATACCTTGTTTTTTCGGTGGGTATGGATTATAAACCCTCCAATAATTTAACAGTGCTTCTCTCGCCGATATCATCTAAATTCACTATTATGAGAAATTCAAAAAAATTTGATCCAACAAAATATGGATTAAAAGATGGGCAAAATGTTAAAAAAGAATTAGGAGCATATGTAAAATCTGTTTTTAAACATAAATTAAATAAGGATATTAGTCTTGAAAATAAAATTAATTTGTTTACAAACTATTTATATAAGCCCCAAAATGTTGATGTTGACTGGGAATTAACTGTTAACATGAAAATTACGGATTTGATAACCACAACCATTAGTACTCATATTATTTACGATGATGACATTGAGTTCCCTGTTTATAAAATGGTAGACGGTAAAGAAAAAGTTGTAAATGAAGTACCAAAGATTCAATTTAAAGAATTGCTTAGTGTGGGGGTTTCGTATAGGTTTTAAAGAAATGTATTATTATTCAAAAAAAAGTCAGAAACTCCTATAGCTTCTGACTTTCTTGTTACCCATTTACTAACCCTAAAATTTACTGAAAAACTGAACCCAAACATAAGTTTATTACAGCAACTTATTATTTAAAACGTTTTTTTTAAGAAATTGTTTCATTTTCTTAAACAATTTTTATAATTTTCGTTTTTCACTCCTCTCAGCAAAACAGGGTGCAAAAAAACATGATTTTCAATAGAAAACAAATGACAAAAATCATGTTTCCTGAAAATAGGAGTTAATTGTGCTTTTAAGCGCAATTTTTTTTTTATGTTAAAAAATACCCCTCCCTCTAAAACTTTTAAGTCATTTTTTCGTCAAAATCTTACTTGTAATTTAATATCTAAAATATATTAATAATAATACATTAGCGAAATTTAGAAAATAACAGTTATAAGATAACTTTCAACCTATGAAAAGGAAAATAAAATTTAGCCTGGTATACAGAGACATGTGGCAATCAAGTGGTAAGTATGTACCACGTGTAGACCAACTTAAAAAAATAGCCCCTGTTATTATTGATATGGGATGTTTCTCCAGGATTGAGACAAATGGAGGAGCTTTCGAACAGGTTAATTTGCTGTATGGAGAAAATCCAAATAAAGCTGTGAGAGAATGGACCCAGCCCTTTAATGAGGCCGGCATACAAACACATATGTTAGAAAGAGCTCTTAACGGCATTCGGATGTTTCCCGTACCCGCTGATATCAGGGAATTGATGTTCAAGGTAAAAAAAGCCCAGGGGGTTGATATTGCAAGGTCATTTTGTGGATTAAATGACCACAGAAACCTTGAGCTATCTATTAAATATGCGAAGCAAGCAGGAATGATATCCCAGGCTACTCTGAGTATTACCCATTCGGATATTCACACTGTTGATTATTTTATGGGTGTTGTTGACAAAGCTGTCGAATATGGCACAGATGAAATCTGTTTAAAGGATATGGCAGGTGTCGGCAGACCGGTCACTTTAGGAAACCTCGTAAAAGAAATTAAGAAAAAATATCCTGAATTAGTGGTAGAATATCATGGACATTCCGGGCCCGGTTTTTCCGTTGCTTCAATGCTGGAAGTAGCAAGGGCTGGCGCTGATTATATAGATGTAGCAATGGAACCTCTGTCCTGGGGTATGGTACATCCTGACATCATTACCATACAAGCAATGCTAAAAGATGCAGGTTTCGATGTTCCTGAAATTAATATGAAAGCCTATATGAAAGCCCGTGCCTTAAATAAGGAATTTATAGATGACTTTTTAGGTTATTTTATCAATCCGCGAAATCGGTACATGTCTTCATTATTAGTTCAGAGCGGACTACCAGGAGGAATGATGGGTAGTATGATGGCAGATCTGAAAAATGTCCAGGCAGGTTTGAATCAAACAATGGAAGCAAATGGAAAAGAACCTTTATCAGAAGATGATTTGTTGGTAAAGCTTTTTGATGAAGTTGTAGACATTTGGCCTAAACTTGGAAATCCTCCCCTGGTTACACCATTCAGCCAGTATGTAAAGAATATTGCCCTGTTAAACGTAATGGCCGAGATACAAGGAAATCCTAAATTTCAAATGATAGACAATAATGCATGGGACATGATTTTGGGAAAATCCGGCAAACTCCCTGGTAAACTTGCTCCGGAAATTCTTGAATTAGCAGAAAAACAAGGAAAGGAATTTTACACAGGTACACCACAGGATGCATATCCCAACAAGCTTGAAGAGTATAAAAAAGAAATGCAAGAAAATAATTGGGATTTTGGACAAGATAATGAAGAATTATTTGAATTTGCTATTCATGAACGGCAATACAGAGATTATAAATCCGGTGTTGCAAAGAAAAGATTTGAGGATGAATTAGCTAAGATTAAATCAGAAAATGGGACAGACAATAATAAGAAGCAACCCTCGCCAGATAAAAATACCATTGTATCTCCATATATGGGGCGCGTTTACTTTAACTTCAATTACTTTATTCAGGAAAAATCTATTGAAGTAGGAAAAAAGATACAAAAAGGAGAAAGAATCTGTTATATAGAAAATAACAATACTTTTGATGAGGTATTATCAGAACATGAAGGGGAGGTTAGTGAAATTTTCTTCAAACAAGGGGATACTGTAAACAAAGGAGATGTATTGGTAAAAATAAAGTAATAAATCTATTTCATATTTGATTTTTGGAAAGTAAGAACCGGGTTATCTTGATTATGAAAGGAACCCGGTTCATTTTTACTTAAGATCTTAATATTTGTACTGTTTTATTATTTCGTGTGGATTCATAAGTATATCTACGTACTGAGCACGTCGATATACAAAAGGATCAGAAATCTGACTTTGTGCAAGTTTCCCTTTAAATTCCTTTATTGAACTATAATTATTTTCATCCATCCATTTTTCGATATCCTTCAGAATCTGCTGAATATAATCGATACCATTTTTATAAAGAGTACTTACAACCTGGGTTGTATCAGCACCAGCAAGAATAAGTTTAACCACATCTTCTCCTGAATAAATTCCTGTATTGGCAGAAATATTAGCATTTATCTGGTCATATAACAAACCGGCAAATCTCACAGCCAGCTTGTAATCTCCTTTATTACTCAGGTTAAATGGAAATTTATGATCTTGTTGTTTTATATTAATATCAGGTTCAAACATTCTGTTAAAAACCACCACGTTATCTATACTTTCTTCGTCCATCTGACGAATGACATTGAGTGTATTTGTATAGAAAGGGCTTATTTTTACACTAATAGGAATTGAAATCTTGCTCCTAATTGACTTGAGAATATCTATTTGTTCTTCTTCAATATCAATTCCATCTTTCTCAAAATCATTTGGTATTTTATAAAAGTTTAATTCAATACCGTCTACACCTGTTTCGACAATTCTCTGTGCATATTCTACCCATGTATCTTTAAAAATAGCATTAAGACTAGCAATAACAGGAATATTCAAATTCTTCTTTGCTTTTTCTAATTCTACCAAATGCTCTTTAGGTCCGGCATGTTCAATGTACGGATGAGTCGTCACCATTTCAGGGTGTCGTTCATTAAATTCGGTAAGTTCTTCATCTAATTGAGCTCTTTCCAGTTGAATTTGTTCTTCAAAAAGAGATTTATAAACCACTGCTCCTGCGCCCGCATTCTCTATTTGTTTTAGCTTATCAAGATCATTAGAAAAATTTGATGCACCTGCTACTATTGGATTTTTAATTTCAATACCGAGGAAAGAAGTTCTTAAATCAGCCATAATGTTTGATTTTTATTGTTCATATTTTGAACAAGATATAAAAAAAATAGTTCAAATAAAAAAGCTGATTTTATACTACAAAAGGCAATTTTATTTCAACTCTCGTTCCATGCGGAACCCCCTGGTCATCTTTCAGATCATGATAATGAACATCTATTTCATCGCTATATAAAGAATTCAGGATATTTATTCTGTCTTCAGTTATTTTTGAACCGAGAGATTTTGTCATTGGTCCTTTTTTCATTTTTATTTCTTCTGACTTTTTTCTGCCAATTCCATTGTCCTCAATCAAACAGAAAAGCGCTTTTTCATGTTTTTTAATATGAACTTTCAAATACCCTTTTTCTTTTTTATGAAGCAGTCCATGCCTTATAGAGTTCTCTACATATGGCTGTAAAAGTAAGGCAGGAATTTTATAATTAAATGAGTTTACATCTTTATCAATAGTAATTTCATAATCAAAGGATTTTTCAAACCTCAATGATTCTAGTTCAAGGTATAATTCTAGTCCTCTTATTTCATCTTCTATTGATATAAAAGTATGCTGCGAATTATCCAAAATAATTCGCATAAGTTTGGCAAATTTTGCCAAATAGGTTAATGAAGAAGTTGTATCTTCATCTAACAAAAAGTATTGAATAGAATTAAGTGTATTAAAGATGAAATGGGGATTCATTTGCTGTCTTAATATCTGCTGTTTATAGGAATTAATGTCCTGAATTAATTCATTTCTTCTATGAATTATTTTCATTCTCAGGTTAAAGAGAATATAAATTACACTAACTATAACTACAATAATTAATACAATAAACCACCATTGACTTGTAAGAGGTTTAGCAATATGAAAACTTATTTCAGCAGGTTTTTTACTCCATATTCCATCCTCATTTCTTGCAGAAACTAAAAACTTATAATCCCCGGGGGGTAAAGTTGTAAAAGATTTATAAGCTCTTTTTGTTTTAATCCATTTATTATCAAGACCTACCATTTTATATCGATAAGTTACATCACCATTGCTTCTATAGCACAATCCTTTATAATTAATTGATATAAAATTTTCTTTCGGTGATAAATTAAAATTTTTCTGAATTGTAGTATCTGTACTATTTATAGCAATGTTTTGAATATATATGGGTGGTGGATAATCATTAATCTTCAGATCATTGTATCCAAAGTAGGTAAGGCCTTTTGAAGTGGCCAGATATATCAAAGAATCTCTTATCTCCATATCGTTTATTTCAGAAGTAGGAAGACCATTTATTTTAGTTAAATTATAAATACTATAAAGATTCGCATTAAAGTCATAATATGTTATTCTGGATAATCCTTTATTGGTAACAACCCATATTTTATCATCATCAAATTTAAAAGTCTTGATAGCGTTATTTAAGAGGCCATCTTCTTCAGTTATTTGAAATATTGTATCCTCAGATACACATAACAATCCTCCGCCTCTAGTTCCCATTAACATAAAATCTTCATTCATCCGTCCAATTTCTGTAATTCTATAATAAAACCTATCATCTTTTTTTCCCTGATGCTTATACTGACCATCCTGATACTTCCATAAACCATTTAACCCACCCAGGTAATATGAATTATCCTCATCTATATATATTTCATCAAGGCTATAATAGAAATTATCGTCTGTAGATTTGTAGACAGTTTTCCCATTAAGATATTTACGAATTCCAGAATGAAGAACTGCAACTATTGTATCATTACTAAGAGTTTCTATTTCTTTAACCAGAATTTTTTTATATAAAGTGAAATTTGTGTTTTCTAAACTTAATTTCTTGTAATATATTCCATTCCACCTGCACAAAAAAATCTTATTTGTAGTACTATCATATAATAGATCATAAACACCACCAGGTCCCTGGCTATATCTTTCATTTTTTTGTAAAATAGAATAATTATGTAATTTTCCTCCATGAGTTAATTTATCAACTCCCTTATTCTCATAGGCAAGCCATACATTATTTTTTTTGTCCTTACATAATTTTTGAATATTATTAGATCTTAATTTATTTTTCTTAGTTAATGTTTTCAAACCAATATTTGAAAGATAGTAAACCCCATTATTCAAAGTAGAAAACCAATAAGCTCCCTCCTTATCTTTCATTATAGAAGTTACAGAATAATCTAACAATAAAGAATCAGTTATATTATTAATGTTCAAAGAATCAAAAACATAAGCTCCTCTGTGTTTTCCAATTAAAAGATTTCCTCTTGAGTCAGTATTCATCCATATGATACCATCTTCAAAACACCTTTTCTCAACAAATTTATTATTAACAAATTTGTATAAACATTTCGAAATGCTGGCAATTAAAACAGAATCTTTTTTGATAACAAACTGACTGTTAATAATTTTCTTTCTCATTATAGATTCCATTTCAATCACTTTATAGATATTTTCTTTATTTCTTAAGTGGATTTTTTTGTAATATCCATCACTTGGAGCAACAATTACTTTTTTCCCCAGATTAATTACTTCAAAAGCCTCAGAGTCTGAAGGCACAAGATTTTCAATACTCCCCCTATTATCAACCATAATTCCTCCATAACTTTCTATACCCATAAAAATATTATCGGAAGAATCTACATAAAAAGACATTTTTCTAGCAACCCGGTTTCTTGAAAAATAATCTGAAATATTCTGATTGTATTTGTATTGATGAATACTGTCATTATGGAAATAGGAAAGTCTTAAAGAATAAGATACAAACCATATTCTGCCTTTATAATCTTCATAAATTTCAAAAATGGTGTTATCAGGCAGTCCGTGCTCAATTCCATAGTGTTTGAATGAGTATCCATCATAACGGGAAACTCCCATGTTTGTGGCAAACCATATAAATCCTTTGCTATCCTGGTAAACATGATAAACTTCAGAAGAAGGCAATCCATTATCAATGTTATAATGACGGTATTGGTATGATTGTGTGAATGACCAACCCGAAATAAGAAATAAAATTAATATGATGATTACTTTCTTCAACAAACTAAAAATTTAAGTATTTAAATATACTATAAAACATTAATAATAAAAAAGGAAGCAGGATTAAATCCTGCCTCCTTCTAATATATGTTAAATTACCGCAATACTATTCTTCTGCAAGCCTTTTGTATTTTTTATAACGCCATTTGGCATCTTCTTCTGCCTGCTTAAATAGAATCTCTGCTTGCTCGGGGAATGACTTAGTAAGTGATGTGTAACGCACTTCACCCTGAAGGAAATCCTGGAATTTACTCCAGTCTGGTTCTTTAGAATCCAGCACAAATGGATTTTTACCTTCCTTCTCAAGCAATGGATTATATCTGTAGTTTTGCCAGAAACCACATTCAACAGCTAATTTTTCTTCAGCCTGAGCTTTATCCATACCAGCTTTTAAACCATGATTAATACATGGTGAATAAGCAATAATAAGAGAAGGGCCAGGATATGCCTCAGCTTCCTTCAATGCCTTGAAGTATTGATTCTGGCTTGCTCCCATTGCTACCTGGGCTACATAAACATTTCCATAACTCATGGCCATTACACCTAAATCTTTCTTTCTGGTTTTCATCCCAGAAGCAGCAAATTTAGCAACAGCTCCTGCAGGAGTAGATTTAGATGCCTGTCCTCCTGTATTTGAATATACTTCTGTATCCAGTACTAAAAGATTCACGTCTTCTCCGGAAGCTATTACATGATCAAGACCTCCATAGCCTATATCATAAGCCCATCCGTCACCACCGACAATCCATACGGATCGTTTTACGAGATAATCTTTAAGATCCAGAATATCTTTAGCTAATGGATTATCTTCTTTCTTTAGTTTCTCTACGACCTTGTCTGAAACTTCTTTCGATCTATTGGCATCCTCTTTAGCTTCAATCCATTCTTTGAGGACTTCTTTCGTATCATCAGAAACTCCATCATTAATTGCTTCTTCCATCTTCTGAGCAATTCTGTGTCTTAATTTATTTACACCAATTGCCATTCCATAACCATATTCTGCATTATCCTCAAATAATGAATTGGCCCATGCTGGTCCTCTTCCATCTGCTCCTGCCAAATAAGGAGTGGAAGGTGCAGAGCCACCATAAATCGAAGAACAACCTGTAGCATTGGCAATCATCATACGATCTCCAAACAACTGCGTAGCAACTTTAATATAGGGTGTTTCGCCACAACCAGGACAAGCTCCGTGGAACTCAAATAATGGTCTTGCAAACTGACTGTTTTTAACAGTCTTCTCTTTAGGTACTATATTGTCTTTATAACCTACTTTTTCATGCATATAATCCCATCTCTCGACCTCATCCATTTGTGTTTCCAGATGTTTCATCTCCAATGCATTATTCGGCGCTGGACAAACATCAGCACAATTTCCACAGCCCGTACAATCAAGAACACTTACCTGAATCCTGAAATTATATTCTTTAATACCACCTTTACCTTTTATTGTTTTGGTTCCTTCAGGTGCATTTTCAACTTCTTCATCTGTCATAAGGAATGGTCTTATTACGGCATGCGGACAAACGTAAGCACACTGATTACATTGAATACAATTCTCTGCAATCCATTCAGGAACATTTACAGCAACACCTCGTTTTTCATATTGTGTAGTTCCGGCAGGGAATGTACCGTCTTCTCTATCTACAAATGCACTTACAGGAAGATCATCTCCTTTCTGAGCATTAATTGGATTAGCGACATTTTTTACGAAATCAGGCAGATCTTCCTCTTTCTCTTCTTCTTTAGGTTTAATATCTTTCCATTCTTTGGGAATTTCAACCTTTTCAACATCTCCACCTCTTTCTACAGCCTTATGATTCATATTAACAATGTCTTCACCTTTTTTACCAAAAGTTTTTACAATTGCTTTGCGCATTTCTTCTACAGCCTGATCATAAGGAATTACATCTGCAACCTTAAAGAAAGCAGACTGCATAATAGTATTGGTTCTTGAGCCTAGTCCAATTTCTTCTGCTATTTTGGTTGCATTAATAATATAGAAATTAATGTTCTTTTCTGCTAATTGTTTCTTTATCTTATCTGGTAATTTTTGTTTAGTCTCTTCAGCATTCCAAATACTGTTTAATAAGAAACTGCCACCTTCTTTAATTCCTGCAAGCATGTCATATTTTTCAAGATAAGCAGGAACATGGCAAGCGACAAAATCAGGTTCTCCTACAAAATAGGATGAACGTATGGGCTGGTCGCCAAATCGAAGGTGTGAAATCGTAACACCACCGGATTTTTTGGAGTCATATGCAAAATATCCTTGTGCATATTTATCAGTTGACTCTCCGATAATCTTTATGGAGTTTTTGTTGGCTCCGACAGTTCCGTCACCGCCAATTCCATAAAATTTCCCTTCAAATGTACCTTCAGGAACAACGCTCACAGATTCTTTTTTTGGTAATGATTTATATGTTACATCATCGACAATACTAATAGTGAATTGATCTTTAGGTTCTGGTAATTTCAGATTTTCAAAAACTGAAATAATATCCGCTGGGGTTGTATCTTTTGAGCTTAAGCCATATCTTCCTCCAACTACCAGTGGTGCATTTTTCTCATTATAAAACAGATTCTTCACATCCAGATAAAGAGGCTCACCCATAGCTCCGGGTTCTTTTGTTCTGTCAAGTACTGATATTCTCTTTACACTAGCAGGAAGTATCTTTTTAAAGTATTTTTCAGAAAATGGACGATATAAGTGTACATTGATCAATCCTACTTTTTCTCCCTGTTTATTCAGATAGTCTACTGTCTCTTTAATGGCCTGTGTTACAGAACCCATCGCAACAATAACATGTTCTGCATCCTCCGCTCCATAAAAAGTAAACGGATGATACTCTCTGCCAGTGAGTTTTGTGATTTCCTTCATATAATTTTCCACTTCATCGGCAACAGGTTCATAAAACTTATTTGCTGCTTCACGAGCCTGGAAAAAGATATCAGGATTCTGTGCAGTACCCCTGGTTACGGGATGTTCAGGACTTAGTGCATTATCCCTGAATTTTTGTAAAGCTTCTTTATCTACCAGATGTTCCAGGTCTTCATTTTCAAAATATTCTACTTTCTGTATTTCATGAGAATTTCTGAAGCCATCAAAGAAGTGAACAAAAGGTATTCTTGTTTTTATTGCTGTTAAGTGAGCTACAGAGGCAATATCCATAATCTCCTGGATGCTCCCGCTGGCAAGTAATGCAAAACCTGTTTGACGAGTAGCCATTACGTCACTATGATCGCCAAAAATTGAAAGTGCATGAGTTGCAACACTACGGGCACTAACATGAAATACACCAGGGAGTAGCTCTCCGGAAATTTTGTACATGTTAGGAATCATCAACAAGAGACCTTGAGAAGCTGTAAAAGTAGATGTCAAGGATCCTGCTTGCAATGAGCCGTGAACTGCTCCGGAAGCACCTCCTTCAGACTGCATCTCAGTCACTTGAACCTGGTCTCCGAATAGGTTTTTTCTGCCATGAGCTGACCATTCATCTATATACTCCGCCATTGTTGACGACGGGGTAATTGGATAAATAGCAGCCACTTCGCTAAACATATATGCAACATGAGACGCTGCATAATTTCCATCACAAGTTATAAATTTTTTTTGTGCCATTTTTTCCTAATTTTTAAATAATAACTGATTTCATTACAAAAATATAATAAAAAATTCATTCCTCTTTATAAAAAAAGGCAAAATAAATATTGTTATGCTTATTCATTTTTATTAAAAATAACTTTAAAATCCATATAAAATAAAAGATGCGAACTAATTAAAGCTCGCATCAATAAATTACTATTATAGATGTTTATAAACATTCTTATTCACTATTCATAGAAATCAAAAATTCCTCGTTAGATTCAGTTTTTGCCACACGATCTCTAAGGAATTCCATTGCTTCAACCGAAGTCATATCAGTAAGATAATTTCTAAGAATCCATACTTTATTCAGTATTTCTTCATCAAGAAGAAGCTCTTCTCTACGTGTACTTGACATAGTAAGATCAATTGCAGGGAATATTCTTCTGTTAGACAATTTCCTGTCAAGTTGAAGCTCCATATTACCTGTACCTTTAAATTCCTCGAAAATAACATCATCCATTTTGGAACCTGTTTCTGTAAGAGCAGTAGCAAGAATAGTAAGAGAGCCTCCTTCTTCAATATTCCTTGCCGCACCGAAAAACCTTTTAGGTTTGTGCAACGCATTGGCATCCACACCACCTGAAAGAATTTTCCCGGAAGCCGGGCTAACTGTATTAAAAGCCCTTGCCAGGCGGGTTATTGAATCCAGAAGAATCACTACATCATGCCCGCATTCTACCATTTTCTTTGCTTTCTCAAGAACAATATTGGCAACTCTCACATGCCGTTCAGCAGGTTCATCAAAAGTAGAAGATATAACTTCACCCTTAACGCTTCTGGCCATATCGGTAACCTCCTCCGGACGTTCATCCACGAGTAATACAATCATATATGCTTCAGGATGATTTGAAGCTATAGCATTTGCAATATCTTTAAGAAGAATTGTTTTCCCTGTTTTGGGCTGAGCAACTATGAGTCCTCTCTGACCTTTACCGATAGGTGCAAACATGTCCACCATCCTGCAGGATAGCTTATCTTTATTATTGTTTGAAGTTAGTTTAAATTTTTCTTCAGGGAAAAGAGGTGTCAGATAATCAAAAGGAACTCTGTCTCTGATAAAAACAGGATCTCTTCCGTTTATTTTCTGAACCTTTATTAGTGGAAAATATTTTTCTCCTTCTTTGGGCGGACGAATTGTACCTTCCACAGTATCTCCTGTTTTCAGACCAAATAATTTAATTTGAGATTGAGATACATAAATATCATCAGGGCTGTTTAAGTAGTTGTATTCAGCTGATCGCAAGAAACCATAACCATCTGGCATAATTTCAAGTACTCCGGAGTTGCTTATGATTCCTTCAAACTCATATTTACTATGATCCTGATTTCGTTTTCTTTTACCTTGTGAATCACCACCTTTAGCTCCTGATTTTTTTTGTTTATCCTGTTGCTGTCTTGGTTGTTGTTGCTTTGACTGTGGTTTTTGCGGTTGTTGCTTATGTGTCTGAGGCTTCTGTGGTTTTTGCTTTTTTGTTTCAGCTCTTTCTTCTTCTACAGTCTCTTTTTTCTCCTCAGCAACATACGTTTTTTTCGATTGATTTTTTTTCTGAGTATTCTCTTCCTGTTTCTTAGAGGAGGTAGTCATTGCTTTTTTTGTTGAATCTTTCTTTTTATGATCCTCTTTTGAACTTTTAGTGGATTTTTTCTCTGAACTTTTGTCTTTCGACACACTCTCTGTAGCATTAATAGCTTGTTGGTCAAGGATTTTATATATCAAATCCTGCTTTTTTAAGGAATCAGTTTTTTTAATTTGTAAATCCTTAGCTATCTGCCTTAACTCAGAAACTAATTTTTTGTTTAACTCAAGAATGTCATACATAATGTTTGAATTGGAAATTAATTTGTTAAATTTTTTTATTTTTAAAGAAAAGGGAAAAGATTGATTACCTTTATGGAAATCTGCTGCAATAATACAGATTTCATTCTAAATACCAAAAAAAATTAAGAATATTTTAAAAAAAACAGATTATAAAGGTAAAAATTTTTTTTAATTCAATCAATTGTTTATTTTCACCTGCTAAAATATAACAAATTTTGTTTATATTTCGTAATAATTTATCATCATAACCCAGACCGATGAGACAGCTGAAAATAATAAAGCAAGTAACAAATAGAGAGGCTTTGTCTGTTGACAAGTATCTCCATGAGATCAGCAAAGAAGATTTGCTATCAGCTGAACAGGAAGTAGAATTAGCAAGAAAAATAAAAAAAGGGGATGAACAGGCACTTGAAAAGCTAATTCGTTCTAATCTCCGATTTGTTGTTTCTGTCGCAAAGCAATACCAGAATCAAGGACTTAGCCTCCCGGACCTAATCAACGAAGGGAATCTGGGTCTTATAAAAGCAGCTAAAAGATTTGATGAAACAAGAGGTTTTAAATTTATCTCTTATGCGGTTTGGTGGATCAGGCAATCAATACTGCAAGCACTTGCAGAACAAGCAAGGATTGTAAGGCTTCCGCTCAACAAAATAGGTTCCATAAATAAGATAAATAAAGCTCTTGCTGAGCTAGAGCAGAGACACGAAAGAGAGCCTTCGATTCAGGAAATTGCAAAAGCAGTTGAAATAGCGCCCGGAGAAATAAAGGAAGCATTGAGAAACTCAGGAAAACCGCTTTCAATGGACGCACCACTTAATGAAGAGGAAGAAGACAGCATGTATGAAATCATGGAAAGCGATGAAAATCCTGCCCCGGATGAAAATCTGATGAGCGAATCTCTTTACCATGAAATAGAAAGAGCATTATCTTCATTAACAGAAAGAGAATCAAAAATTATTCGGCTTTACTATGGCTTAAATAATAAACATCCATTCACACTTGAAGAGATTGGGGAGAAGATAAATCTTACCCGTGAACGAGTGCGCCAAATTAAAGAAAAAGCCATAAAAAGATTGAAACATACTACCCGGAACAAAATCTTAAAATCATATCTGGGCTAAACATTTACCCTTATTGGTTGAATTTCTATTTATTTTTTTATGAAAGCAGAACCTTTTCAATTGCCTTTTATTACCAGCGAGTTAGAAGGAACAGGTGGTACAATAAAAGAAACTAACGAAAATTTTCAGGTAGAAGAAATTCCTTTATACGAGCTCACAGGTGAAGGTGAACACCTGTTTATTAATATTACAAAAAATGGCATTACAACTAAAGATGTTCAAAAGGAACTGGCAAAAATTTACCAGGTAAAAAACCAGGATGTTGATTTTGCGGGGATAAAGGACAAATATGCCCTAACCAGCCAGACCTTCAGCGTTTGGATAAAAGATCATTCAATTAAAGACAGGGCTTATCAAATAGAAGAATATATGCCTGTTAATATCAACTGGATGAAATTTCATCAGAGAAAAATTAAAAAAGGGCATCTGGCAGGTAATAAGTTTACAATTAAAATTAGAGGTATTCCTGGATCAGTTGATGATGCCTGTAAAAAAGCTGAAGCAATAATTAATAAACTATCAGAAACCGGGATACCTAATTTTTTTGGCGAACAGCGTTTTGGCATAAAAGGAGACAATGCCCAGAAAGGTCTGGACATTATACTTGGTAAGCAACGGATAAAGAACAAATGGCTGAAGAAATTCTTACTTTCAAGCTATCAAAGTTATGTGTTCAATTTTTATCTGAAAAAACGAATTGAAGAAGGATTGTTCGACAGAATTCTAAATGGCGATGTAGCAAAAAAACAAGATACAGGAGGAATTTTTATTGTCGATGATTCGGAAACTGATCAGGAAAGGCTTGAAAATAAAGAAATCACCTTTACCGGCCCTATTTTTGGCAAGAAAATGAGATCTCCGGAAAATGAAGCTCTTAATTTTGAAAACGAAATACTCAAAGAACTAAAAATAACCAGGGAAGATTTCACAAAAGTAAAACTCACTGGAACTCGCAGACCAGGGATTATTATTCCGGATATTAATTACAGAAAACATGAAGATGGTATAGAACTAAAATTCACTTTGCCAAAAGGATCTTTTGCTACTATTATTTTGAGGGAAATTATGAAAAATTTTTAGTGCTGAAATAATTGTGTATTTTTGTTTTCAAAATAAATAAAAGAAATATTATTTCTGACTTTTCTTTTTAGAAGAAATATTCTTGAATAATAAAAAACAAAAAACACGAGATGAATCATTTAATTGCACCTTCCATGTTAGCAGCGGATTTTGCTAACCTCCAAAAAGATATAGAAATGGTAAACAGCAGTGAAGCCGACTGGTTTCACCTTGACGTAATGGATGGGATGTTTGTTCCAAATATTTCCTTTGGAATCCCTGTGATAAAGGCTATCAAAAAACACGCTGAAAAACCCCTGGATGTTCATCTGATGATTAAAGATCCTGACCGCTACCTGGAATTATTTAAAGATGCAGGGGCTGACATCCTTACTGTTCATATGGAAGCAAGCCAGCATCTTCATCGGACAGTACAAAAAATACATTCTATGGGAATTAAAGCAGGAGTATCACTCAATCCGCACACTCCTGTCAATACACTTGAAGACATTATAAAAGAAGTGGATATGGTACTGATCATGTCTGTCAACCCGGGTTTTGGCGGACAAAAATTCATCACACAATCACTAGATAAAATCAAAAAATTAAAAAAACTTATACATGATACTGGTTCCAAAGCACAAATTGAAGTTGACGGAGGAGTTGGTTCATCGAATGCAAAAGAATTGATTGAAGCAGGAACTGACATTCTTGTGGCAGGGAGTTTTATCTTCAAGTCAGAAGAGCCGGTTCAAACCATTTCAAAGTTAAAAAATCTCAAATAAAAACTTCCGGCATCTGGCCGGAAGTTTTTTACTTATATAACTCTACTTTCCTTTCGCGTAATCTTTAAGGTATTTGAATTTTTCTGATAATTCACCTTTCTCAGTGATTGTACCTCTTTTAACAACCTCTTTATCATCATTGCCAAGCAAATAAGGAAAAATTTCATTCAACAAAGTATCTCCAAACTCCTGTGAGGCATCCCTTGGAAGTTCACCCGGAAGATTATCAACAGCCATAACTGTAATGTTTTTATCATCGCTGAAAGGAGGCTCTTCTTCTCCTGTTTCAGGATTATAATCGTAAAAAGGATCGGCAATAGTAGAAGCTCTCAATGTAGATGCTATAGGCCCTTCTACATCACAGCTCACATCAGCTATCACAGAAATTCTGAAATCAGTTTTTTGCATATCTTCCTGAGTTATAAAATGAGGTGATTTTGGATCCCAGTAGTGACATGCAATATACAAGTCCGTAACTTTCTGATAAGGTTTAAAGGTTGATTCATATTCCTCGGGATGTTCAAAAAAATGATGCAGATCAAAATTCAATCCTCTTTTATGCCTGACGTAATGTTCCGGGTCCAATCTGCAAACCACAGGTTCGTTGAAATTGTTTTTCAGAAACTCTTCAGGCGTTACTTCACGTAAATTCAGGGCCCTTAATGTTTCCATCGCTCCCATGGCCACACGGCCTCCACCAGTGAGTAATATCTTCTTAGGTTTAAGCTCTAATTTCTTTAAACCGGCGAACATTTCATCCATATCGTGGCATTCATGAGCAGGTTTTAGTTCAAACGAATTATTCCTGATTCCACGTGCTCTTAAACCATTATAAGCGCCAACCATTCCTGCCCAACGTCCGAATGCAATGATTCTTGCCCCGTTATAGTCTGTCAGGTATTCATAATCGATTAAGGAAATTCGTTTTCTTACAATTTCCTGCATCAATTTTTGATTATGGGGCTGCATTTTCCCCACATGAGCAAAGAACAAATAAGTTTTATCGGAAATAAGAGCGGAATAATCTACCTCTTTAATGCCAAGCAATATGTCGCAATCGCTGAGGTCCTCCTTCATATTCAGTTCCAAATAGCGATATTCTTCATCAGAAAATCCCCTTATATCGCTGGGCTGGATAAACAATTCAGCTTCAGGAAAACGCTCTGTGAAAGTTAAGGCTTGAGCAGGAGAGATAGGTACCCGCCTGTCGGGCGGATTTTTTGTTTCACGTAAAATACCGACTTTGATCTTATCGCTCATAAGTTTTGTTTTAATGATTAGAGCGTTAAATTTAAGTTTTTTTCATGAAAAATGAAGTATATGATAATAGAATTTATACATTTGCGTTTCTATAATGCAATCCCGAGGGGGCTGACCAGGATTTGACGGCAGGATGAATCGGGATGTAAGCATGCCGAGCATTGTGAGTGTGGCTCGTAAATCTCAATTCACGATGTCATAATAAGTGACAACGAAAACTACGCACTCGCAGCGTAATCACGCAAAGCGGATTATGCTTAATTCCGTAGACTAGACGTCACGGGACGAGTCGCCTCTCCGGCGGCGCTGACCAGCCGCGGCCGGGCTTAGAGGTGAAACCGTAAAGTTGGTATAGCTTGAGTGTTGCCTCGCCACTCAGGTGAAACTTTAAGAGGCTGGGAAGCATTTAAGGTTTGTTCCTGACCATATTGCTTCCGAGATTAAAACAGGAACTAAGCATGTAGAAAGCATATCGGTTTCCTGTTCGGACGCGGGTTCGACTCCCGCCAGCTCCACAAAAACAGTTTGGAGTGTGAGTAATGAGCAAGAGTGTTAGTAATGAGCAACAGCGAAATGCGAACACTTCAAACTGTTTTTGTTCCTCTTTACTCAAACTCAAACTCAAACTAAATATTTGAATTTGAGAATCGAGCAACATAATATTTAATAATTCATTTATAATTATATCATGTTTGACTTTGAAAAACTTGAAGTTTATACAAAGGCCAAAAAGTTCAATAAGACTGTTGCCTCCTTCCTTGAAAACACCAGAATTGACCGAAATAATCAGGATCAACTAAAAAGAGCATCATTCAGTATTATGCTCAACATCGCCGAAGGCTCCGGCCGTTTTACCAAACCTGATAAAAAAAATTTCTACATCATCTCCAGGGGATC
>Ga0209925_1000041_pt1 | contig 55761 bp, 36 predicted proteins | sample SalPonR2_A_D1_MG_FD_185702 | JGI IMG/M metagenome (GOLD analysis project Ga0209925, IMG submission 185702) | Salt pond soil microbial communities from South San Francisco under conditions of wetland restoration - Salt Pond MetaG R2_A_D1_MG... ... | reverse complement strand
GGTGCCGGTCGAGACGGCGGGTCCGGGCGTGCTGGACCTGGGCGAGCTTCGGTTGCGTCGGAGCGCGCAGGTTGAATTCGGCACGCCGTTTCGCTGTGGGCGGCACACGGTGGCATTCGGCGCGTTGGGTCGGCATCCCCGCCTCATCGTCGACGGCAGGGTGTTCGACATGGCCCGCGAGCGATCGGCCTCGGGCGCGCGCTTTCGATCGCTCGACGAAAGCGAAACCGAGTTCTGGAACAAGGGGCCGCAAGCGATGGTGACGGTCCGCGGCGAGCGCTTGCCGGAGTGCCGCCGGATCGAGGCGCCGGAAACGCCGTTCACGGCCCGCGGCCAGGAGCCGGGCTGGCAATTGCGCATTACCGAAGAAACGATCGAGCTGGAGCGCAATTACGGCACGCAGCAATCGACCTTTCCCCACGTCGAACCGTCGGTCGCTGCCGACGGCGTTGCACGCTACCGGACCTCGAACGGCGACAGCGACCTGGAAATCCTGGTCGAACCCTCGATCTGCCGTGACAGCATGAGCGGCATGCCGCACCCGACCACGGTCCGCTACACGCTGGACGGAGAGGCAGCGCGCGGCTGCGGCGGCGAACCCGAAGAACTGTTGCTGGGCGACGAGTGGCAGGTCGCTTCGATCGACGGCGAAGCGGTGCTCGAGAACGCGGTACCGACCATCGAGTTCCTGGCCGAAGGCAACCGGGTCGCAGGCCTGGCGAGCTGCAACCGGTTCACCGGTTCATTCGAGCTGACCGGCGAGGAACTCCGCTTCGGTCAGTTCGCGGTGACGGCGAGAGCGTGCATCGATCCGGCCGCGCAGGATCAGGAAAGGCGTTTCGTCGAACTGCTGCAGAAAACCGTGCGCTTCGAAATGCCCGCCTTCAACCGGTTGCGCCTGGTCACTTCCGACAACGAGATCATCGAAGCCACGCGCTGATGCGCCCGGCCGATGCCCGGGCCGGGACGGCGACCGAGCCGGGATGCCGGGGCGGGGAACCTTTGAACGAGACCGCGGGCGCGCGCCGGTCCGCTCAGGCGTTCCTCACCCGGCATCGCCGGCGCGGCCGTCGTCGGCCCCTTCCATGCCGGGCATCATGCCCTGGCCGGCAATCAATCGGTAGGCGACGTAGTACTTGTAGATATTGGAGACGTACTGTACCGTTTCCCGGCCGATCTTTTCGGCCACGACCCGTTCGACGTTGTTGAACCAGACATTGGGGTCGAGGCCGCGCTCGTCGGCCAGCCTGCGCAGACGCCGAATACGGCCCGGACCGCCGTTGTATGCGGCCAGGGCAAACAACAGCCGATTGGTCGAGTCGATTTGCGGCGCGCTGAAGAAATTGTCGATCAGGTAGCGCACGTACCTGGCGCCGGCCAGGACGTTGCTTTCCAGGTCGGTAATGTCTTCGATCCCCATGTCCGCGGCCGTGGCCGGCAGCAGCTGCATCACGCCCACGGCCCCGGCCGGGCTGACGACGCTGTGGTCCAGGCGCGATTCCTGGTAGCCCTGGGCCGCGATCATCAGCCAGTCGAGCTCATTTTGTTCGGCGTATTTGCGAAACAGCTGGGCCAGCTCGAAAAAACGCCGGCGCGCCTTGGACTGGGTCGCGCCGGTGACGAAACGGGTATCGCGGTAATACCGGTCGAACAGGATATTGCCCAGCAGCGTGCCCTTGCGCGCGCTGTCCAGATGACCGTTGAGCACCTGCCTGAATTCATCGGCATTCCGGCGCACGGCAAACGCGATTTCGTTGCCTTCGCTCAGCGCGAGGTCCTCATACAGCCGGATTCGGGGCAATACCCGGGCCCAGAGCCGGGCAATATAGTTGTCGGCAACGGTGTAGTCCACGAGCCCGGCGTTGACCATCTCGAGAACGTCTTCGGTCTCGAAATGATCGGGCGCCGATTGAATATCGATCGGGGCGGTTCCCGCAGACTCGAGCTCCCGGTTGAGGGCCTGCAAATGTTCGAAATAGCTGCTTTGCGGGTTGACCAGAACGGTCTTTCCGCTCAGATCGGAAAGCCTGTCCGGCACGCGCGCTTCCGAATGGCCCACGACGACTTCCGCTACGTTGCGGCCCAGCGGGCGCGTGAAGGCCACCTTTTCCTGCCGCTGCGGCGTGATCGTCAGGTTTGCCGCCGCGACATCGCCCCGACCCTCGATCAGCGCCGGTAGAAGCTGGTCGCGCGTCGTGGGCAGGAACACCACGCTCACCCCCATCCCATTGCGCGACGTACCCTTGTTCAGCACATCTTCGAACTCGTGCATGATCTCGTAGACGATGCCGCGCTGGTCCGGACCATCCAGAAAGTAAAGGGTCTGGCTATATGGCACCAGTACCCGGACAACACGCCTTTCGATCATGCCCGCAAGGTCGCCTGTCCAGGACGCAGTCAATTCCAGATCGGTTCGATGCTCCTGGGCGGGAGACAGCGTGCAGGCCAGCAACAGGGCGGCGGTCATGCATGCCAGACCGACCGCCCGCATAGCGCCGAGCTTCCGGTCGACCGGCACCCCACAAGCCGCCGCTTCGCATTGCATCGCCGGTGTTGTAGTCTGAACAGAAGAATTCAGCATTTCACATCATGCCCCATTCCGCCGAGATCGTCAGCGAATTCTGGCGACAGCTTCAGGCTGCGCCGACTGACATAGTAGAGAATTACATCAGTCGGCGCACAACAGCTTGATCTTGAGCGAAGCCAGTTCGATGGCTTCGTCGGTCTCGGCCTCCACCAGCAGCCGCTTGGCCTGCTGGCACTGCTCGGCTTCGGCATGCGCAACATCCTCGACCGCCGCAACGGCCTCTTCGTTGGCGGCATTGCAGTAAGCCGGGGAGACTCGGCGAACGTTGGCCGTATCCCGGACCTGCTCGACGGCGACGCAGTCACCGATGCGAATTTCGCGCTGGTCGGAGACGACCTCGATCATCCCCGCGCTGCCCGTTTGTACCGAATAGACCATGCCTTTTCTCGCCCCGCGTCCCGGTCGCCCCAACGCTGCACCGGCAGCGCTGCCGATGACCGCGTTGCGGACCTTCTTGCTCGACCTTTTGTCGGATGCCGAGATCAGCCCGATCGTGCCTCCGACCACGGCGCCGGTCGGGACTGCACCGGATCTCAAGTCAACGTCTCGGGCACCGGAAACCACCCCGTACTGGACGCTGATGCTTTGGCCGGCGCGCTGCGCCAGGACAGGCTCGACGACAACCGCGGTCGTCAGTGCGGCAACAAGCGCCGCGATTTTTGGAATGGAAATACTGGTCATGATTGTTCGGCCTCCAGTGCCGGTTGAATTCAGGGTCGGAAATCGACTCTTCTTCGCTCGATCAGACCGCCGATCGTCGGCGGGGCTTCATTGCGAGCCCTGACCCAGGGGGCGCGCGGAGATGCTTGACGGACGGACGATGGTTACCAACTGTATCCGAGGCGAAAGCGGTAGGTCTGGTCCACCGATGCCACTTCGGCTGCGGTACTGGAATCGTATTCGATCAGCACCTCGGCGGAACCGATGATCTTTCCGATGAGCGGAAACGTGACGCCGGCGGTAGTGTCGACGACTACATTGGAAGTTTGTTGCAGATTCCAGATTCCGTTCTGGTAGAAGTAAGGCTGGAAGCGTTCTCCGAACCAGTCCGAAGTCAGATTCACGGTCCACACCATGCCGGCATAATCGTTGTCGTCGCGTGCTCTGAAATATTCCCGGACATACGACATTCCGAGTTCGAGCTCGACGTCGGCATAGTTTTGCCACGAGAATGCGCGCCCGACGTAAGGGCCGAGATAGCTTCTGAGGTTGAGATCGGCGAATCGATCGCGCTCCAGCCTGGCCGAAACGCCCCAGTACCAGTCCTCTTCCAGGAACCGGTCGTACTTGCCCGTGACAGTCCAGTCCGAGGTGTTCTTGACGCCGTTGACTCGATCGATCTCGCCTGACGCCAGCAGTGTGTACCTGTCCTCGAGCCCCGTCAGACGTGTATTGAGACGATAGTCAGCTTCCTCGGTATCGGTATTGCCCTGTTCGACGGTCAGCGCGAAGCTGGCGGTGCCGGTCCAGTCGTAGCCCTTTCCCAGCTCCCAGGGCTCCGGATCGATTCTCTCCAGATCCGCGAGGCTCGCTGGCTCACCCGGCAGGATCAGTTCACCCTCGCGCACCTCGATCGGCACGGCACCAAGCACCCGGCCGTCGGCCAGTTGCAAGGCGTGCTCAGTGCGCACCGTCATCTCGACGATCTGCGCCTGATCGAGCTCGACCGTTCCCGCAAAGTCGGTCTCGAGAGAGACCTTTCCCTCGGCGACATCGGTGACGGTGCCGAACAACACGGATCCGTTGCGCAATACGATCCGGTCCGGCTCCGACTGCTGCTGCGACTCTTCCTCGGCGTGACCGGATGCGGCGGCCAGGATCATGACCCACGTTGCCGCGACCAGGGCGAGGCAGCGTTCCCCAACCATCATTCAGGGGCGACCCCGGCTGTCGACAGCGCGCTCCGCGCCGGCGCGTGATCCACCACGTTGTCGCGCTCCCACGCACGCACCTGTTCCCGCGCACGATCGAACAGGCGCTCGTAATTGCCGCGCGTGACCAGCGCCCGCGCTTCGGGCGACAGCGCATCCCAAAGCGGCGCGTACTGCCGATAGACCTTCATGTAGCTGTCGCGCTCGCGTGGCGCCACGGCATCGGTACCGAACAGGAATCGCGTGGGGTACGCGTTGACCATGGCCGCCATGGCCTCGATGCGGGCTTCGGACGCAACGATGTACTTGGCCACCTCGTCCCAGGAAATATCGAAGTACACGTGATCCAGCCCTTCATCGGCAAGCGCCATCTTCAGGTATTCCAGGTGATTCGGGCTGCGAGTCGTCGCCGAGGCGCTGGCCGACGAAGTTTTCGGCGTGACCACGCGCCCGAGCCCGGTATGTGCCCAGATGATCGTAGACTCCGGATGACGTCGCAGCAGCGCGGCCATCTGGCGCAGATAAATCGGCTCCTCCATCTGGTTGGCGAAGGGCACGTCGATATCGCAATGCAATATGGAAACGAGCCCGGTTTCCGCGGTGAACTCGAAAATCCTGTCCAGCGCCGGATCGACGAGACTGGCCGTTTCGCCTGCCACCTTCGACGACACGAATTCCTTGTGAATTGAAAACTCGCCGATACCGCTGAACACGCCGGGGAAGGTCTGCAGCACGCGCCTGATGTGTTCCACGCCGTACATGTCGGCCGGATTGAACCCGGTAATCATGGGATCGAACCGGTTGCGCTGCGCTTCGTCGAGCGACAGGTAGGTCTGCGCAATGAAAGCGTCCGTGAACGAGTAGTAGTAAAGCGGTGCGTCGGTATGCAGGTAATAAGTGGGCGCGAAATCGCCCGTATTGCCATGCGACCAGGTCTGCTGAAGCGGGATTCCGAACAGCGCGACGCGGCCGACTTCGTCACCCATCAGCTCCAGGAAGTCCCGGATGTCCACGCCTTCCTGAATGTAGTTCGTCAGGTGAAAGTGCGAATCGTGGAACAGCGGCGCCTCCGGCTCGGCATGCGCAACGGCGGCGACAAGCACAAGCGCGCAGCCGGCCAGCCGGGCCTTGTTCGACAGTGTGATGAAGGCACGGGGAATCATCAGAACATAATCTCCAGGTTGGTGTGGAATACGAAACCGTTGCCGCCCAGCGCGAACGGGACGCTGGAATAGCCGACTGGGGAGTCGTTGAGGTACAGCAATTCGGAATTCACGCGGAACAGACGGACCTCGTTGGGATACCAGTTCAGCCCGCCGGCGAGATCCCACGGGTTGCCGTACTCGCCGAAGATCTTCGACCCGGCGACGTAGGCCTGCAGCTTCTTCGGCACCAGCATGGTGCCGAGCTGCATTTGAAATCCGTGATCGAACAAGCTGTCGACCGGGACGTCGCCGACGACGGCAAAGTCATCCACCCAGCGCCAGTAGTATTCGCCCTCCAGGGACCAGCCACGGTACTTGACGCCTGCGTCTGCTGCAGCCATCAGGTAGGTGGCACGGTTGACCCTGCCGTCCGTTCCGAAGGCCCCGGGCTGGAACAGCAAGGTGCCGTCGGAAAGACGGATCTGGGCATTCTCGATGTCTTCGGTGCCCGGCTGACTCTGGCGATCCTCGCGCGAACGGGTCAGGTGGATGCCGAAGGTCGTGGCCGGGTTCTGGTGGAATTCGAAGTCGCCGTAGCCGCCGGCGGGGCCGTATTCTCCCTGCGGCGTCCACCACAGTGCGCCGGACCAGGTATTGAGGCCGTCATCGAGCTGGTCGGCACTCACGCCCACCTGGCTGAGGTTGTTTCCGACCATGACCCGGTAGTTCAGATTGTTCTCGAACGCCCCGGAAGCCCAGATTCCGGTCGTGTAGCTGGGCCTGAAGAATTCGTCGGCAATCGTGCGGTTATCGACCTTGTTCCAGTAGGGAAAGGTGCCGCGCAGAGTACGCGTACCGGGAAGGCCGCCGATGCCCACGCCCAGGTCGAACGCGCGGGAAAACCGATAGCTCAGGTTGCCCGCGATGACGACCGAGGCGGACTCGCCCTGACTGGCGTTGGACGTCCAGGAATAGAAGGTATATCGCAGCGCGGGATCGAACACCCAGCCCTTGAAGTACAGGTTGATCTTGTTGAGCTGGAAATCGTTTCGCTGGTTGATTTGACGCTCGCGCCCGAACGCGTCGACGTAGGTATCGTCGAGATCCTGCTGGTTCAGATAGCGAACGTAAGCCCAAGCGCTGAAGTTCAAGTCGCCGTGCGGCGTGTCCACCAGCTTGAATCCCTGCCCGCCCGGCTGAAAGAGCCCGTAGCTGTCGCGATCGGGCGTAGGATCCACGGCCGGCGGGGTGCGCGGACCGCCGGTATTCGTGTCGGCCGCGATCTCGGATTCCGGCTCGCCGGTCAGGCCGGGCGGCAGCTCCCGGCGCTGCTCCGCTACCGGTCGGTCATCGGCACCAGCACTTTCGAGCTCCCGAATTCGTGCATCGCGCTCGGCCAGTTCGTTCTCCAGTTCCTTCTGCCGAGCTTCCAGCGCCTCGAGGCGTTCAAGAATTTCGCCGGCATCCGGCGGTGTATCGGCCGCCGCAGCGCTGAAGGCGAGGATAGTGATGACAGCCAACACAAGCAGGCGCGTACAACCGGTGCGACGCCGGGTCGCCGATGCGGAATGAGCTGGTTTCATTGGTTCTCTCTTCGGTTGTTGACGAAAGCGCCAGGCCCCGCAGTTCGGGGCCGGGCGCCATCACAGAGCTTCGATCGACGCAATCTATTCAGATTCGACGGGCTGGACTTCGTAGGGATTGCCGCCGAGCTTTTTCGAGATGTACTCGATGGCCAATTGCGACTTCACGCTGTTTCCGGCCTCGTCCAGCGGCGGCGCGATGGCCGCAATGCCGAACCGGCCCGGGGACACCGCGACGATGCCGCCGCCGACGCCGCTCTTGGCCGGGAGACCTGTGCGGTAGAGCCACTTGCCCGCATCGTCGTACAATCCTGCAGTAGCCATGATCGCCAGCACTTCCGGCACGTTCTCCGCCGACATCACGGTTTGCCCGGTGACCGGATTCAGACCGCCGTTGGCGAGCGTACCGGCCATCACGGCGAGATCGCGCGAGTTGACGTTGATCGAGCACTGCTCGGTGTAGATGTCGGTGGCCTGGTCCGGGTTCGACTCGATGTGGCCGTAGGCATACATCAGCCGGCCGATGGCCTGGTTGCGCTGGTTGGTGGCCGCCTCCGACTCGTACACCGGCTCGTTCACTTCAAGCTCGCGGCCGGCGAAGCGCGAATGGAAATCGAGGATGCGGTTCCATATGTCGTCGCGTGAATCGCCCGAAACGCGGCTCGTGGTGGCGATGGCGCCGGCATTGACCATCGGGTTCATTTCGGCACCCTTGTACTGCTCGATCGCCACGATCGAATTGAAGACCTGGCCGGTCGCGTCCACACCGACGCCGTCGGGCGCGAAGTCGATTCCTTCCTCTTCCATGACGAGCGCCATCGTGAAGACCTTGGAAATCGACTGTATGGACACTTCGGACGCCATGTCGCCGGCGCTGAACACGCGTCCGTCCGGGGTCACCAGTGCGATGCCGAAGATGTCGGAATCCACTTCCGCCAGTGCCGGGATGTAATCCGCGTTGGCGCCCTGGTCAATACCCGCAAACATTTCCAGCGCCTCGTCGAGGACGGACTGGATCTCGCGATCGGACATCGATGCGACGTCGGCGGCCTGCAGCGGCGAAGCCAGGGCAACGGCGAGGAGCAGAACCGTGGCGGTTCGCCATATCGAGGCGAATAGATTTTGTTGAATCATTGCTTGTCTCCAGTGGGAGTCGTGAATCAGAAACTGAACTTGAAGGAAAATTGAACGCGGGTATCGGTGCCGTCGGCACCGTCGTTCAGATTGAGTTCGCCGTGCTGCAGTTCGGCACCGAGCATGATGTTGTCGGTCGGGTAATGAAGCAGGTTGACGAGGCCGTAGCTGGAGTTGTCGATCGCCGCGTCGATCTGCCCGTCCCGGTTGTCGATGTCGGCTTCGCTCCAGCCGACGGACGAGCTCCATGCATCGTTCCACCAGCGGTTGTAGAACAGCAGCCAGCCGAGGATGGGCACGGCGGTGGCGCGAAGCTGCGCATCGGGCGCCAGGTCGGGGCCGCCGTCGTTGAAGTAGTTGCCGATGCCCTTTCCGTAGACGAACTGCCACAGCACCTGGTCCCGGCCGATCGTGTTCAGTGATCCGGACAGGTTGATGCCGTATCCGGTTTCTTCTCCCGAGAAGGATTCCTGGGTCTGATCGTCAAACGCCTCGAATCCGACCTGACGCAGGATGCCGGCCGCCTGGAAATGCCCCCAGTCCTGCTGAATCCGCCAGTGGGCGGTCAGGTCGGGCAGCTCGGTCTTGCCGCGCACGTTCAGTCCCGGCGCGATATCGGGGACCTTGCCCGAATCGATGCCCGCCGAGGGTGATTCCAGCGCGATTGCAAAACGCTGCGTATCGGTCGATATCGGCGTCCAGCGGGCCTGGATGTTGCGGAAGAAGACCATGCCGACCGGGCCCCAGTATTCGATCGTGTTGGGGAAGACGTCGCCGTCCATGAACACCGTGTTCGTCTGGCCGACGCCGAACTGGTTGATTTCGGCCCAGGCATGGCGCAGTCGCGGCGTGATCTTTCCCGCATCGGCGCCGACACCCAACAGCTCGAACTCGAGCTGGGTATTGATTTCACCGATATCGGTCGGTATCGCGGCGCGCACGCCGAAACGCGTCTGCCGGATGCCGAAGATGGTCTCGCCGTCCGTTCCACACCCGGCGTCGCCCGGGCAGTTGACCGGAATCTTAGAGGGCCGCAGGACATCTTTCCAGTCCGGATCCACACGATCGAAATCGTAGATCGTATCCAGCATGATGTAGCCATAGAAGTCCAGATCGATCTCCTGCGACGATGCAGGCAAAGCCGCGCCGATCAGCAGCGCGCATCCGCAAAACCATTTCAGTCTTCTGGATGTCTTGTTACCGTTGCTCATGATGTTGTTCCTGGTTTGTCGAAGTCGAACCCGCAACATTGATTACTGGATTCGTGCTGCCCTGCGCAGCCCGATTGCAATGCTACGGAACGGCGCACTTAAGGGAAAGCCAACAGCGCGGGAATTGACAAACCTTTGCATTCGGGGCAAAGACGACCGAGGTCGGAGGCGTGGAGACGCGACCGTTTCCGGCACCGGGCCGATGATCGTGAAAGGGATTTGCAAAGGTGGATTGGGTCTGTAACAGGATGCGGCAGCAGCTCGGCTTTGCCCGGGCTCTGCAAGCGGCGGTTCCGCTTGCAACTATTTCTTCAGGAAGTGCTGCTTCAGACCTGTTGCAACCAGTCTGCGTAGGCTCGACATGTAGCCTCGATGGCTCGCTCGAGTTCGTCCAGGCGCCGGCGCTGTATGCTCGCTCCCGTGCCGGCGTCCATTTCCAGCCTTTCCGCCTGACTGCGCAGTTCCACCGCACCAAGACTTGCTGCCGTTCCCTTCAAGCGATGTGCGAACGACTCCAGCTGGTCGGCGTCTGCGCTCAGCCAGGCGCCTACACAGCCTTCCAGTGCTTCCGTGGCGGCCTCCTCGAACAATACCAGCATGTGCTCGGGGAAGTCCGGGCGGACCTTGGCCAATGCGCGGATCTCATCCAGTTGAACCGGGTTCAGCCAGGGTTCGCTCACCGGTCGATGTCCACCGACTCCGCGACCCGCTTCAGGCAGTAACCCTTTTGATACACGCCTTCCAGACGCCAGCCGCTGGAGCCGTCGAGGCCGAACAGCTTCCGCAGGCGACTGACGTGCGTATCGATGGAGCGGGTCTCGACGTTGCTGTTCAACCGCCAGACGTGCGTCAGCAGCGATTCGCGGGTCACCACGCGTCCATGCCTGCGGAACATGAACAGCATGAGCTCGAACTCCCGGTTGGTTGCATGTCGGGGTCGTCCTTCGATTCGGAGCGCGCGCTCCGTGATGTCGAATTCAAAAGGCGGCCAGCTTTCCACATCCCCGCCTTTACGGTTCAGCCGGCGCAACACCGACTCGATGCGCGCTATCAGGATCTTGGCGTCGACCGGCTTGGTCACGTAATCATCGGCACCCGCATTCAAACCCTGGACGATTTGCTCGTCACGATCGTAATGGGTCACGAAGATCACGGGCGTAGTCATGCGTTCCTGCTCGCGCATGCTGCGCAGGAACGCGATGCCGGACTCGCCCGGCATGTCCCAGTCGAGCAGAATCATATCCACGGAATCGGCTCCGGACCTTCGTCGAAAGTCGGCGGCAGAAGCGAACGTCAGCCCCGTGTAGCCGGCTCTTGCCAGCATGGCTTCGAGCATCGCCGAGTTGACCGGATCGTCGTCGATCACGCCGACCACGCAATCCTTTGTCTTCAACAAACCGGCCTCGTTCTTCAGCATCACCGCGGTCCTTGCATTACAACTGCCGCTGTTGCCGGGCAATTCATCGAAGCAACGCCAACAGCGTGGTGCAACGCCGCCGAATTTCCACAGACCTGCATGCTCATGGCACGTTGATTGCAATGAACAGGTCGACGCCTGTACCGACCAATGCCATCGAATTTTTTCAGGATGTGAAGGAATTGCATGACTTCGCCGTATATCATCTAAACTGAAAAGACTTTGAACGCAAGGCTCATTGGCATGATCGACGAACGAGCTTGGTCGATTCGAGCGAGCACACCGCGGACGCCGCGCCGACTGTATGTACAAACCCATCCTACACCGCCGTTTCAGCCGGGGCCAGCCCGGTCCGACCGGATTTACGTTTCTTTACGCTTGTCCGGTCGATTCCATGCCGCCGCCTGGTTTCTGCTGACGCTGACAATCGCACTGCCTTGCGCCGCGCAGCAAGAAGATATGCCGCGGCCCGACGAGTCGGTGTATATGGAGCGCGCGACAAGCATGCTGCAGCAGGCTGTTGAAGCGGGCGACAAACTGGCGACCGCGAGCGCCCAGCTCGCGCTGGCCGAGCACATGTATTCAAGAGGACTCTGGGCCGAGGCGGCGGCTCACGCCGAGCTGGGACGCGCTGCGGCACGACTGGCCGGAGATCAGACACTGATCCCGGAACTCGAACACTTTATGGCCAGAGCGCTGCTCAGGCTGGAGCGCTCGGCCGAGGCCACCGACCTTTATCTTTCGCTGCTCGACCGCGCCGAACGCAGCGGCGATACCACACTTGCAGCAAGAGCGAGCCTGTCGCTTTCCTCTCTGCAGGGAAGAGCAGGCGATATAGAGTCGGCAAGGGCATTCGCTGAATCCGCCCTTCAACTGGCGGACGCACTGGACAATTCCGACCTGCGCGCTCGCGTGCTGATCAACCTGGCACGAATTGCGTACATGCAGGACAGGCCGCAAGCAGCACGCGACCATATTGCCGAGGCGCACACCCTTGCACCGGCGGCTTTGGCCGACCAGACCCGCTCCTCGCTGCTCATGGCCGAATTGGGCTTGGCGGCCTTCGAAGGTGATGTTGACGATGCGCTCGCCATCGCAAGACGCGCCTTGGCTGTCGCCGAGAACATCGACAGCGTGTTTTTCCGGGCCTTTGCACTTTCCCGGCTCGGTCCGCTGCTGTGCCGGGCCGGCGAAGGCGATGCAGCGATCACCCGCCTGGAGGAAGCGGTAGCATTGTTCAGGCAAAGCGATGCACCGGTCGAGCAAAGCGAAACGCTTGCCACGCTTGCACAGTGCCTGCATGAAAATCAGCGTTACGAAGAAGCCTACAACCGCATACTCGAATCCCGGTCGCTGCTTCACGAAGCGCATAGCCGTCAGCGCAGTGAATCCATGCAGGCCGGCCTGGCGGCTTTCCAGAGCGAGCGGCAATTGCGTGAATTGGCACGCCTGGTCGAAGAGGAACAGCAACTGCAAACGCGCGTCTCGAGACAACAGTTGCGTATCAGCCTGATGGTGATCGGAATCCTGCTTCTGGGCGGTCTGGTCGGCGTGCTCTGGTTGCGGAATCGGCGGATCGCCGAGCAGCGTGCGGCCCAACTAAAACTGGAACAGACGCGAATCGACCTGCTGGCACGCACCAGCCACGAGATCCGTAACCCCGTGCAGGGCCTGATCGGCCTGCTCGAGGTACGCTCGACCGAACAGCAGCGCGTGCAGGATCCTGACCAACAATCCGCGCTGGCCGCTGCCCGCATGATTCAGCATCTGGCCAATGATTACCTCGATCTTTCGCTTCTCGAACAGGGCAAGCTGCGTATCTGCAACGACGCACACTGCCGCTTGACCGAACTCGTCGAGCATGTCGGTCAGCTTGCCCGATCATTTCTCGACAAGGCGATGCCCAGGCTGAACATATCGATCGCCTCCGATCTCCCTGAGTGGATTCATGCCGATACCGACAGGCTGATGCAGATCTTGCTCAACCTCGTAGTCAATGCGGCGCGCTACGGCGGCAATCAGGACATCGATCTCACCCTGGGTCGGTCGGCCGACGACGACTCGCTGTTGATCCGCGTCGAAGACCGGGGCCCTGGCCTGGGAAACGCCGGCGAAGACCTGTTCGATCCCTATGTGCGCGGCGATACCGGCGCCGAAAATTCTCGCGGGAGCGGCCTGGGGCTTTCCATCAGTGCGCGCATCGTAGAGGCCATGGGCGGGCGAATGCAGGCCAGCAATCGCAAAAAAGGCGGTGCACGCTTCGAAATCCATCTGCCGCTGCGCGCCGCGGCTGCGCCCGTCGACCAGCCCACGAACGAGGAAGCCGGGCACCATGACTCACCACCGTCGTGCGGACGCGTGCTGGTCGTGGACGACGATCTATTTGCACGCACCGGAATCCGGGCGGTACTGGACAGTTTTGGCTGCGAGACATTTGAGGCCGCCGACTGGCCGAACATGAAATCAATCATCGATCAGCAAGATCCCCCGCTTGTCCTGCTCGACCGCCATCTGTTCGGCGCCGATGGCCTGGAACTCGCGCACCGGCTGCGCGAATACGATAGGCGGCGAGGTCGGCGGCCACGCCGGATCGTCATGGTCAGCGGGACGGTCCGGCCAATGGATACCGGCGAGGACGTTCTGGACGATTGGATCACCAAACCCGTAACTCGTCGGCGGATAGCGGCGCTATTGGACGGACCAGCCACCGCCTGAGCTGAATAGTTTCGACCGGCCTGCAGCCAAACGGGTTGTCAGCCCCCTGCATAAGAGAGAATGACGCCTCAGGATGCGTGCACAGTCCTGCGGTTCCTGGCTTTCTTTCTCCGCAGGTTGCTTCTCAACTCTGATCGTCGACCCGCGCACCAAGGACGGTTCGAGCGACACTGGCAATTCCCTTGGCACAACTCGATTTCAAGGCGTAGTTCTGACTGGCGATCACCTGGGATTTCGGCATTCAGTCGAAGCTCGGCGACCACTTCCGTCTGCGTGCCCAGCTCGAAGGCCGCGACGACAACGACCGCGACACACGTAATTCCAATTTCGGATTCGTCGACATGATCGCGTCTGTCGGTCTGAGCTATTGATTCGACAATACGCCACAGCCACCGCAGCCTGCGATCCAGCCGACATCTGACCCTGCGCCTCCACCAGTCCCGACGCCGGATCAGATTCGGTCGAAATGGCCAAAGGTCGCTCGCCCCTCATAGGAAGGTGTGCAGCAGGCATTTCGCGAATGCGAGTATCGCTCGTTTGCAGGCTATGTGGCCCCAGGCTGGGCCGCAGGGGGGGTGACCAGATTGTGATGAAAAGAACGTTGTTCGTGCGCATCGCAGCAGGAGAAAAGATTTTCTGCCTCCAACGTTCCATATTCTTTTTTGCGCCGACTGTTTTGCGGTTCTAAATGCGATCGCCTCACGAGTCACCGCCAGCCGGTAATCGAATTTCGAATCGCGTTCCTTCACCCAGGCTGCTTTGCACGCTTATCGTTCCACTCATCGCCTCGACAAGCTCTTTTGCAATCGCGAGCCCGAGACCTGTTCCCTTTTTTCTGGCGCGTTCCGGGCAAATGGTTCAAAAAGATCACCCATGAACCCCGGTTCGATGCCCGGACCGGTATCGGAAATGACGATCACGATTGATTTCGCCGTCGTTGAGTCTGCACCTGAATCGTCACTTTCTCTCATAGCGAGGTCTTGCTCTCGGCCGTCGGTAACATCGGAGTTTGGGCCATGTGCGATCCTATCGACGTGGGTCCATGAAGTATGAGCCTTCAGCGTAACGGTATCCCCCTGGCTGCTGTACGAGAGCGCATTTTCGACGAGGTTCTTTATTATCCGGCATGGCGACTCATGGTTTGCCATGGCCGTCAATCCGGAATTACTTGCCGAGCCGAAATCAGCCGCCCGAAACGGCACCTCAGCCCGAAGGTCGATCCCGGCCTGCGCGGCTGCAGAGCGCTCCATGTCGACGATGTCCCGGATCACCTCTCCGACAGAGACCGGATGCCGCGCCAGCTTGATGGACCCCGCTTCCAGCCGAGCAAGTTCTGTGAGCGATTCAGCCATTCGATCGAGTTCTTCGGTGGCCAGGCAGATGCCATGGGCAAACTTTTGCTCCTCTCCCGTCAAACGAGTGCCCAGCGTTTCTCCAAAAGCTGAAATCAAGGTCAGCGGGCTTCTGAGATCATGGGCTACGCCAGTAAGAAATCGTGACTTTGCCGCGCTGGCTTTTTTGATACGCTCGGTCAGGATGTCCTTCTGCACGGCCAATTGGTGCGGAACGACCAATACGAGGGCGAACAGGAGGGCGATGGTCGCACCCATCTTCGTTATCACGAAAACGACATACAGAGAATCCAGCTGCACAAGACCCGCAGCACCCGTATCCGAGACGAACAGCACATTTGCGATCTGCATCACGCTGCTTCCAATCAGGACCGCAGACGCTCCGACGATGCTTCGCCCCACTATTGTTCCCGCAAACGCAGGCCGGTTGGTCCACATTATGTAGCCCGATGTAGCGATGATTCCTGTTCCCGAAGCCACAATGCGTCCTTCGACGTGGGGCCAGCCGGTTACAACAAAACATAGAAAGATTCCGGATATGACGACAACCGTGGCCAGGATGCTCCAGCCAGCGCGCCCCAATGAGCTACGGTGCAGCCGGCTCAAGCCCAGGCCGATGAGAAAAAGACCGACTTGACTGAATGTATTGGACAGAAAGACCGAAAAGAACGTCAACCCCTCATGCTGCATCATGAAGAGAGAGCCACCAATCGATAAAAGCACGCCGGCCGTCACCCAGTATGGGAGCCCCTTCACCTCGTGGCGATGCCGGAGGGCAGACGTTGCCAGCAATGCGGTGGCCACGAGTGCCGTGATCGCCACGGTAAACAGCAGGGTGCCAACGTCAAAAGCAGAAAAAGAGCTCATGGCGAACGGCTACGGTGTCGGCAAATGGGGCTTGACAGGCCAACCGGCACCGGTTGAAGGGCGAACATGCGATGCACACGACGTGTTTTGCGCATTCAGCACGCAGCGCCTCGGAGAGCGTGGGGAAGCAATCTTCACGTATCTACGATATGTCATCAACATGCTGTTGATTCAGATCAGGGGTGGCCTCTTGGCGCGCCTCGCAAGGTCAGGGAGCAGATCGTACACAGCTTGCCATTGTCCTGTTAGAGAGATGATTGGGGCGCAGATGCGTTTCGGCAGGATAAGCGGCCTGCTTCCGGATTTGCAACAGCATCGGGAATCTGCCCGGCTTGTGCCTGACCTCATTGCCGTTTTCAGGACTCGGATTTCCTCCTGTTCTCGGGCGTCGCACCCAATCCTTTCTTGCATGTCCATTGTTCTTTCCTATCAAGCCTGCAAGAAAATCCGCGAGGCAGGAATGCATGGCGATTCATCCGCGCGTTCGCGCTTCCATCCGTTGACGGCATTTGGTCCGCGAGGCCCGGTTCACTCTCGCGGTATCCTTTTTTTGTCCCATCGTCCCTTAGTTCACGTTAAGCTTTCAAGGTCTCGTAAGGCACCTCGGCATCGCCGACAATGCCTTTCTCGAAGCTGCGTGGCAAAACGGTCGATCGGACGCCAGCTACTTTAAATCGTCGGAGACCTGAGATGTTTGCGAAAGTGTTGAACAGCTACCTGCGGGCGCTCCGGTTGATCGGGCCGTTCCTGTCGATCCATGTTTTCTTCCGACTGGTATCGGCAGGCATCCTCGTTCCGTTGATCGGCATCATTGCCGGAGTAGCGATCTCGTTCTCGGGCCAGACCGCGTTGACCGATCAGGATATCGTGCGCTTTCTTGTCACCCCGGCGGGTGCACTCGGCGGCCTGACGGTGGTTTCGTTGTTGATCGTCAGCGCGATCCTCGATGTTGCCCTGATGACCGCGGTCGTGCGCAGCGGCGTGCTCCGCCCCGTTGCGGCGCTCCAGACGGCAGCCGGGTTTGGCCTGCGCTCGGCGGCGGCGCTCATGAAGTTCGCGGCCAGCCTGCTGATGCGCGTATTGGTGATCGTCATCCCGTTCCTTGCTTTTGCCGCGGCGGTGGCGTTGCTGATGCTGCGCGAATTCGACATCAACTATTACCTGGCTGTCAAACCGCCGAGCTTCCTGATCGCCGCCGCATTGATCGCGGCGGCCGGCGTCATTCTGGTGCTCGTTTTGATCCGGCAATTGAGCGCGTGGGCCGTCGCGCTGCATCTAGTCCTCTTCGACGGCAAGCCCACCCGCCTCGCCTTTACCGAAAGCGCACAACGAATGCGGGGCGAGCGCGCCGGGCTGGTCGGCCGGGTCGGCCTTTGGCTGGCCGTCCGCATTGGGGTTTCGGCGCTCGTGGCTTTCCTTGCCGCAGTTTCCCTGGCGGCACTGCCCGATCTCTTCGGCAGAAACCTCCGGCTCATTGCCGGAGTTCTGATCATGGTGATGCTCCTCTGGGCCTTGATCGACCTGGTTATCAGCGCTGTCGCCAATGGCGCCCTCGCGAATCTTCTGAGCAGCACTTTCGACCACTCTCTAGAGGGCGGGCGGGCGTCCAGCGACGTTTGCTCGCGAGTGGCGATGGACTGGAAGTCCCCCGTCGCGACGGGGTTGATCGCGGTCTCCGGTCTTTCGCTGGTCAGCATTGCCGGCGGCGGCGTTCTCCTGGGCAATGTCGGTGTGGACAGCGAAGTGGTAATCATCGCCCATCGCGGCGCTGCCGGCAGTCGACCGGAAAACACGCGGGCGGCGGTGGAGAAAGCCATCGAAGACGGTGCGGACTGGGTCGAGATCGACGTCCAGGAAACGGCCGATGGCCACGTGGCGGTCGTCCACGACAGCGATTTCATGAAAGCCGCCGGGGTCAACCTCAAGGTCTGGGATGCGACGGTGGAGGATCTTGATCGGATCGATATCGGGAGCCGATTCGATCCCGCCTATGCCGATCAGCGCACACCGCTGCTGGGCGATGTACTCGCCGCCGCGAAAGGGCGGGTTCGAGTCATTGTCGAATTGAAATATTACGGCCACGATGTCGATCTGGAGAATCGCGTGGTCGAACTGGTGGAAAAGGCCGGGATGGCCGATCAAATCGCAACTATGTCGCTGAAATACTCCGCCGTTCGCAAAATGCGCGAGCTGCGTCCGGGTTGGCGTACCGGGGTCCTGGCGGCGACCTCGATCGGTAATCTCAGCGGGCTGGAAGCCGATTTTCTCGCGGTCAACCTCGGCGAGGTTTCGCCGAGATTGCTATCACGCGCCGAGGCCGCCGGGAAGGATGTCTATGCCTGGACCGTCAACGATCCGGTCACGATATCGAGGATGATCTCGATGGGTGTGGACGGCCTGATCACCGACGAGCCGGGGTTGGCGAGCGAGGTGATCGAGTATCGCGCCTCACTCGATGCGCCGGCGCGACTGATGCTCTGGATCAGCGACCGGTTCAGCCTCGCGCTCGGTATCAATGACGCGGACGAAGTCCAACAGTGAAATCGCGCTGCACCATGCAAAAAAGTGTCGGCGAAGGGATGTCCGGAACCAATGCCGTTTCAGGCCCCCTGTTTCATGCACCTTTTTCCTCAGGCCGGCCGAACATCCGGATACGATAAGCCCAACGAGCAATAATACCGCGCGACTCGAATGGCTCGACCCGAGTAAAAGACAAGGCGCAGGATGCACCTGGTCGAGTATCAATAACTTCATATCGCGTTCCGGATGCGATCATCTCTATTCGTGATATACGAAGAATCGCGATTTTCCAGTCGTTGGGCTGCATCGCCAAAAAGGGGCATCGAGCCACGCGCTGGCAGCTGCAGATTGATTTTCCGGAGCTCAGTGCAGAAAACGTCCCCATGCCAAGCGCCTCGAGCTTTTAACCAGAGATCGAAAAAGTTCGTTGCTGACCGGATGGCGCTGGATTCGTTCGATCACGCAAGACCGCAAAGCTGGCAGCAGCCGGCGCAGACGCTACGGGCCCTGCCGGTCATGCAGCCGGTTCGCGTCCGCGAAATACGCGTGCGCGCCCGGCACGCCTGCAACAACCATGTTGAGCTTGCGCATGTAGGGCAGGTGCAGGAGTTTTCCGTGCTCAGGGGCCTTCGAATTTCGCCCCGAGCGTGTCGGTGATCAGGAACAAGGCTGCCGTCTCGCGGGGGATAGCCAGCGGGCAGCATTCAGGCTATGCGGCTGATCAATGGATCTTGCCGCCAAGGCCGCATTCGGTAATAATCGTCGGATGTCGCCCAGGGAGGGCCCATGTCATGCCCTACGTCAGAACGGCGGTGTTCTGGTTCATCGCCCTGCTCGTCATCCTGGTCGCCGGTTTCTGGAACAGCTACTTTTCGATCTTCTTCGACGGCCCCGCCCGCGCCCACCACTTCCACGGGCTGTCGATGCTGGCCTGGGTGCTTTTGCTGATCAACCAGGCCTGGCTGATGCGGGCACGCAGGCTCGATCTCCACAGGAAGACCGGCAAGCTTTCCTACATCGTCGCGCCGCTGGTCGTGATCTCCGGCGTCGTGGCTACCTATTACAACATCGGCGGCATCGAGGATCCGCTCCAGCCTTTCGCCCTCAGCATCTTCCACCTCGGCCTGTATTCGACGCTTGCGTTTGCGATTCTCTATTCACTGGCGATGATTCATCGCAGCGACGTCCAGTACCACGCCCGCTACATGATCGCCACCGCGCTGGTCTTCCTGGTACCCGGCCTTTCGCGCGCAATGGCCACCTATGTCGCGCCCACCGGCCTGCCTTCGCTGTCGTTCTACCAGTGCCTGTGGGTGCCGCTGATCATCGGTCTGGCTCTGATCTTCCTCGAATGGCGCAAAGGGCGTGTTCGATCACCGTTCGTGGTTTTCGCCGTCATCTGGCTGATTCAGATGGCGCTGTGGCACCTGCTTCCGCGGCTGCAATTCTGGCGCGATTTCACGGCCTGGTCTGCAAACGTGGCGGACTGAATAGGCTCGGCGCCGACGACGCACGCTTGTCGAGCCCGACTCCGCTGCTGGCATCATCCGGCCAGCACTTGCGGGTTGAGTTGCCAAAGGGTGTAATTGAGCATCCCGGCGAAGCTGACCCACACAATATAGGGCACCATCAGCGCTCCGGCCAGCGGACTGGTGCGCCAGAAGGCCGCGATGGTGGCGGCTATCAGCAGCCAGAGAAGCACGATATCGGCAAAGGCCAGTCCGCCCAGCTGCCAGGCAAAGAACAGCCAGCTCCATAGTCCGTTGAAGGCCAGCTGGGCGAAGAACAACAACAAGGGCATGCGTTGCGCGCCTAAACCACCACGGCGCCAGACCAGCCACGCCGCGACGGCCATCATGATGAACAGCGTCGTCCACACCGGGCCAAACAGCCATGGCGGGGGCGCCCAGTCGGGCTGGATCAGCTGACCGTAGAAGCTCGGCGCGTTGATCGAGGCAACGGCGCCGATGAAGGCCGTGAGGAAACACAGCGCCAGCAGGGCCACAAGACCCACGACCTGCCGGCCCGGCGAAAGAATGGAAGGGTTGCGACCTTGCGTCATCGGCGTGTCTACTCACAAACGATTTGCGAGAAGCATAGTGCAAAACAAGACACGCACTTCATGAAATTTGCTGACCGAGCCCCGTCTCGAAGACCGCGGCAGTGACAATTCCCCACGTGTAACGGCCTGACCGATCGACGCACTCAAACATCGGCGCGGATCAATTCTGCATGGGAATGTCGTCGTCCCACCGGAAACCGACGCCGCCGGGCTGCCAGACGCCGTCGCCGAACGGATTCGGGCCGCGAATGTTCACGTAAAGCGGCAGGCCGTAATGCGGCTTGAACTCGTCGACGCCGCGTACGGTGCTGCGGTGCATGATCCGCAGGCCCTGTTGCTCGACGGGCAAGTGCGCCTCGGGCGAAGCCCGGTGCGCCACGGCCAGGTTGTCGATGAAGATGCAGTCATGCGCCTTGTATTCGTAGGCGATCGCGTAGCCATGCTCCAGGCCGGCGTTCATGATGTCGTTGTATTCCTGGCACAGGCGTTTCAGTTCGTCGGCATCCAGCAGGCGAAAGCCGTCGCCCTCACGCAGCTTCTCGATCACGGCCCCGGTCATGCCCAGGTGTAGCCAGAGACTCTTTCGTCCCGAGATGGGATGCTCGTGCACGGCCGGGTGCACGACGCCGGAAGCCGAGTTGACCGACGACAGGCGGCTCCAGAATTCCTGCCGATCCTCGGGAAGCGCATCATAGGCGCCGCCCTGGTGCGCGAACCAGGTTCCGCCGCCTTTTTCGGCCGGCCGGACGATGTGATAGCCGGAGTGCGAGAAAGTGTCGGCGTTGAAGCTGCCGTCGTTGTGCCACTGCGGACCGACGCCCGGAATGCCGTGCCGGCGGTCGTTCGACAGCCGAAAAATATGCTGGTTGCCGCCGGGCGTGGCCGGGTGCACGCCGTGAGTGCTGTGCAGTTCCTTGCCACCCCACCACGCGCTGGCGCGGAGGAAATCGTCGGGCGAGATCTGTTGTTTGCTCTTGAAGACAAGAAAGCCCCGCTGGGCCATTTCATGCTCCAGCGCTTCCACGACTTCGGGCGGCGGTGGATTTTCGGCGGACAGGTCGATACCGTGCACTTCAGCACCGATCGGCTCGAGCGGGATGATCTTTCCACCTGCCGTTTCAATCGTGTCGACGCCTGAGGGATCCAGCTGTGGAATCTTCGGCGAATCAGGTTTTGAGGAAATTGCGTTATCAATCATAACGTTAAGGATAACGTATCGAGAGTGAAAACGAAAGGAGGCCGGCAAGCACCCAGACCGTACAGGTACATCGTAGCGCTTCGCTTATCGATTACAAAGCAGCCAGCCCTTCGACGGATCGATTTGCGATGCCGAGTCCCGCCGGCGTTCTCAGCGCTTGTGCCCGGTAGTCCCGGGCCATGACAATCGAAGCCAATGCAATCACGGCATCGATCCCGGGGACGGGCACACCCAGTTGATCGGCCAGCGTGGACATGAACACCAGACCATAGCCGACGTCTTCGTTGAGGTAACGGTGGTCGAGTTGCGGCTGCGCACCGATGCCCTGAAATCCCGGCGCGTTGCGATAGCCGGTGCCGTAGTTGTTCTCGAGCATGTATCCCTGGCGCATGCCCAGCTCGGGGTCGGACAGGATCGTTATCCCGAGTTTCTCGCCAATCGCGATCCGCTCCTTGTCCAACGCCTCGATCAGACGGCCGACTGAATCACTCACTCCTTCCTCGTAGAACAGAAAGTTGCCGCCGGTCATTTCGATACGCGCGGCATTACTGAGCGTGACCGCCGGATGGATGATCGGGTTGGCGTTCTGCAGACTGGTCTGCAGAACACCTTCGGCGGGCTCCATGCTCGGATAGACATCCGCCACAAGCTTCAGGACTTCCAGGGTGTGCTTGCTCGGCAAGGCAGCCAGCAGGTTGCCGGCCTTGAGCTTCAGGAACACGCGGATCGTGGCGGGCGCTATCAGACGTACCGCGTAGTGCAGCGTCGACGTTTCGGCGACATGGACGGCATCGTCTTCGACAGCGAGACCGGCCGCCTTTTTGAACGCCAGCGCGCCGCCGCAGGAGCCGGGCGTGACGATCACAGTCTGTCCGGAATGCAATTTTCCCGCAACGACCTCGCCGAATGGTTCGGTACTGTACGCGGGCCCTACCACATAGATCAGCTCGGCACCTTCGAGCGCCGCATCGATATCGTGACCCGCATAAGCGATGCCGGCCGTTCCGGCGATATCGCCATCGGCAACGATCTCCCCTCGTTTCGCAATTGCCGCGATATTGTCGGCGAACTGCGGAAAATCGAACAGCCGAACCTCATGGCCGTGAATCGCACAATCGAATGCGACCGCCGTGCCACCTGCCCCGGCACCCAGTACGGTAGTTTTCATTATGTCTCTCCCGGCTTTCGCGCAAAAGCATCAGAGTTTGCATTTTAGCTTAGCGATACGGGTCTCTAAGATCGTTATTCGTCGTCGGCGTCAAGTCTGTGCAGGTCCTGGCAAGAGATTTCGGTCGAGCTTTCGTTCTTGACCTGTACACCATGCGCCGATGTCATCTTCTGCGGATAGGTAATCCGGAATAGGTATGAGATCGAAAGACGAGCTCAAGATTCAAACGAGCTGATCGCTCGCCCTCTGGACGCCCGCTTGAACGCGTATCCGCGCCGCCTGATCCGCGTTTTCAAAGCAGGCCGCCGAATGAAAGGAGGCGCGCCGGAGATCCGGCGCGCCTTTTATAGTTACCTTTGCGGGCAAGCGGTCAATCGGGTTCCACCGACTCCAGGCCGTCGGCGAACAGGCCGACGATGTCGGTGTCCGAATCGGTGTTGTCCGAAGTTATCAGTTCGGTCGCGCTGGCCGGGGCGGTGACGGTTGCGGTGTTGGTGATCGGGATAGGGTCGGTGTCCTGCAGGGTGCCCTGGAAGTCGAACTCGACGAAGCCGCCGGCGGCCACGGTGACCAGTTCGGCGATGGAACCGCTGCCCGAGCCGAAACACGATGAGCCGGGCGATGGTGTGCACGTCCACGTCAGGCTGCCGAGGCGGGGCGGGGCGGTGTCTTCGACCAGGGCGTCGACGGCGTCGCTGGTGCCGCTGTTTTCGACCCGGATCACGTAGGTGATGGTGCCGCCGGCCGGGGTGAAGAAGCTGTTGGAAAACTTCTCCAATGCCAATTCGACTTGGGATGTGGCGAATGTGGTTTCCTGTGCGTCGTTGTTGCCGGGCACCGGATCCTGGGTGGTGCTGGAGACGGTGGCGCTGGTGCTGATCAGGCCGACGGCGGCGGGATCGACATTGACGTTAACAATGACGGCGGTGGTCTGGCCGCTGTTCAGGCTGCCGAGGCCGCAGTTTGGCGTGCCGGCCGGGTCCTCGGCGCAGCCGCTGGTCGAGACCGGGGTGAGCTCGGCCGGGAAGTTGAAGCTGATCGATACGTTGTCGGCGCTGAAGCTACCGTTATTGGTCACCTCGGCGCTGATCAACAGGGAGCCCCCCGCGACCACCGGATCGACGCTGTCGGCCAGTGACACGGTCAGGTCGGCGGTGGGCGTAACCCCGCCCAGATCCTCGAACTGCATGCGCACGCCGGAGCCGTCGTTTTCGGGCGTCCATGCCTTGACGAAGCGGTTGTTCGAGGTGATGATCAGCATGGTGTTGTCGGGATCGGCGGCCGGGTGGCAGAACGGCAGGCTGTCGTAGCTGGATGTCTGTGCGTCGTTGAGCACGACGTCCGGATAAAACGTGTTGATCGCGCCGCGCTGCGAGCCATTCTGTACGATGAACTTGTGGATGCCGCCGCAGCCACTCAGGTCGGTCAGCAGGTCGTCGAGGCTGTCGCCGTCAAGGTCGATGCCGGCCCCGCTTGCGATGTTGGAAGACGGCACTTCGGCTACGGTAACGTCCTGGCACGAAGGCGCGCTTGCGCCGCCGGCGTTGGCGACGGTAAGGCAGACCATGAAGGTCCCGGTGCTTGCATAGACGTGCGTGACGTTGGGCGAACTGGCGCTGCCACCGTCGCCGAAGTCCCACGACCATGAGGTCACCACGCCGGTGGATTGGTCGGTGAAGTCGCCGATCAGGTCGAAAGTCGAAAAGGTGTACGCCGCTGTGGGTGGATCAGGTGGTTCGCCCAGCAGTTCGAATACGAAGCGAACGCCGCTGGGATCGTTTTCGGGCGTCCAGACCTTGTAGGTGAAGCCCTGGGTTGAATTGACCACCATTGTGATTTCAAAGTCGGCTTCTGGATGGCAGAACGGATTCGCGCTGAGCGCGGCGCCCTGGGCATTGGCCAGCCCCACCGTACGGTAGTCTTGCAGCAGCGCGCCGGCCTCGGCGCCATTGGCGGGCGCGAAGCGGTTGGGGCTGCCGGCGCCGCAACCGGCGTCCGACTCGACCAGGATGTCGTCGAGGCTGTCGTTGTCCAGATCCAGCCCGAATCCCTGAGCCACCGTGGTGGATGTCTCCAGAGTAATGGTCACGTTCTGGCATACCTGCGGTGAATCGCCACCGATGTTGCTGGCGATCAGGCAGACATTGAACGTGCCCGCGCCGGCGTACGCGTGGGTGGGGTTCTGGCTGGTGCTGATGTTGCCGTCGCCGAAGTCCCAGTCCCACGCGGCCGCGGAACCGGTCGAGGTGTCGGTAAATTCAGCGACGATGTCGAAGCTTTCAAACGTGAAGCTGGCGGTCGGCGGCGGCGGCGCGCCGGAGCCGACGAACTCCCATTCGACGGAAATTCCGGAGGAATCGTTGGAGCCCTGGTCGCGCAGCTTGTAGAAGTTTTCGTCCGGCGTCTTGTAGATGAAGATGTCGTCGAACAATCCCGGGATCGACTGCGGGACTTCGCCACCGCTCGCGCCGGTCGCGTAGTTCAGGCCCTGGACGAGCGACAGCGTGACGTCATCCCATGCCGTACCGGGAGCTTGGTCGGCCAGTTGTGCCAGCAGCGTGCCGTTCTGCTCGCGGATGGACGTGATGCTGCCGGCGTCCAGCGCCAGCAGGTCAGTGGTTGAATCCGCGTTGAAGTCAATCGTGTCGCCCGGTGCGAGTACCACGACGACGGCTACGGCCGGCCCGCAGGCCAGCGCCAGCAGCGCGACTATCAGCAGGCGTTTCAGGCTTCGAGCATTCATGTGTTCGTCCCCATGGGGTATTGGTCCTTTGAAAATTGCCGGACCTGCGGCGCCGGCCCGGCGTGTTGCTCGCAGTCGCGCTCAGCGTTCCACGCGCACCTGTTCGATGCTGTCGGCGATTGTCGCGGCGTCCTGCACCTGTTCGACCGTGGTCAGGCGTGCGGTCAGATCCTCGATCCGGCTGACAAGTTCAGCCTGGTCAGCGGCGGTCTCGTTGAGCCGGTCGATAGCCGCGCGAAGGGCGCGAATCTCGTCGTCCTTGCGGTCGATTTCCCGCTTCAGACCCTGGATCGCGGCCAGCGCGACGCCGCTGGTGTCGATGGTGGCGATCTTGCGCTCGCTGTTGCCCAGTCCGAACTGCTGGTAGAAGTCCTGCGCCATCGGGCCGAGGTGCTTGACCTGGTCGTCTTTCTTGTATGCCCAGGTGCTGATCGGCAGCTCGGCCACGCGCTCCAGCACTTCGGTCGGATCGACCGGCTCGATATTGGTCTTGCTGTTGACGTCCGAGTTCTCGGTCAGCGTTCCGGCGATGGTCAGGTTTCCGGTGGCCGCCAGAAAGAATTCGGTGCTGCCCGAATCTTCCTCGGTGATCAGGAAACCGAATGGGCTGGAAGTGAGCTGCCAGTCGTTAGTCGTACTCGCCGTATTGTCGAACTGGATTGTGCTGCCGCCGGTATTCGCGATCAACAGCATTTCGCGGTCCGCGCTGGTGGCGCTGGTTTCCTCGATCTTGACCGGCGCGCCGCTGGCGTCGCCGCTCACCTGAAGCTCATGATCCGCGGTGGTGGTTCCGATGCCGACGTTGGCCGAGAACGTGGTCAGGTTATTGAATCGCGTGCCCGCCGGTTCCAGTACCACCGCATCGGTGGGAGAGCTGGGCCGAATCTTGAACGGCAGCCGGCTGCCGTTGGTCACGTCGCGGACGAAGAAGTTGGTTTCGTTGCCGGCCAGGTCCCAGACCTGGGGGGTGAAGCCGGAGCTCCCGTTCTGGTCCAGGCGTACCGTCGGCGAGTCGCCGTTGACGATGTGCAGTTCGACCACAGGGGTGCTGGTGCCCAGACCAAGGCGGCCGCCGTCGTCGACGAACAGCGAGTTGCTGGGCGCGGTGGCCTCGAGGGTGAACGGAATGCGGCCGTTGCTGATGTCTTCGATCGAGAACTTGTTGGCGCCGCCGTTGGTCGATTCATTGGCGGTGAGCTGCCAGTCGACGTTCGGAAAGCTGGCGCTGCTGGAGGTATCGTCGAACTTGATCCGGGTGTTGTTTTCCTTGATCCGGATGGTGTCGAAGCCGAAATTCTCGCCGTTGACGCAATCCTGGCCGACGCACAGGCTGCCGATGACGATCTGGTCGTCGAGGACAACCTGATCGCGTGTGGAGTCGGTTCCGGCATCGGTCAGTTCGGTTCCCGAGTCTCGGGATTTGCCCGGCTTGGGCCCGGGTGTGGCGCCAGGCGATTCGGTGAGTCCGCGATCGGCCGCGGCGCCGTCCACGATCGTGAATACACCCGAGGCGCCGCGCAGTGTCGCGCTTTCGAAGGTGGAGACGCCATCGCGAATCGCGGCCGATCCGGGCGTGCGCATCAACTGAAGTTCGTAGCGGTAGGCGCCGTCGGCCAGTCCGCGCAAGCCGACTTCAATCGGCTGGCCGGCGCGGAAACGTGTGCGGCTGATGTATTGGTCCGGACCCTTGATAACCAGATCCACCGAGCTGTCGAGCGCGGCACGATCCATCGGCTCGATCACCAGCATCTGGGGCAACAGGTGGGTTTCGAACTGAAACGCCTCCGCCGACACAGCCGCGGATACAGCCAGACCAAGACTCATTGCGGCAGCCAGGGCACCGCGGCGAAAAGGAAGGCGATTATTCATGATGTGCTCCTCGTGCATGTGGGCTTTCGGGCCCGATTCATTGGAAGTCAGGATTGCGTCGCAGGCGCAGGCCGGCGGTGAGCAGCAGTAGCAGCGCCATCAGCGCCATTACTGCGTGCCCGGTGGCGGGGACGGCCAGCACCGACAGCGTCGGGCCGCCCGGGTCGTTGATGATGCCGTCGTCGCCGCTGGCGTCGCCAAGTGCATTGTCGGCCAGCGTCAGGGTCCAGACGTTGCCGACGCGGGTCGCGCCGCCAAAGTCATACCATTGGGCGGTGCCGGCATCCCCCGGCGTGGCCGGACCAAACTTGAAGTACCGGTCGCTGAAGCCGGTCAGCCCATCGTCGAAGATCACGTCGATCAGCGCGTTCTCGCACGGCAGCGCGAATCCGACCAGACCAAACGGGAACACAAGATCAGCCGGCGGTGAACTGGCCTGGCTGGCCGGCGACAGCGCCACAACCTGATTCAACACGTCGCAGCCGCCGCGCGCGACGACGGTGATGAAAGTCCGGTCGTCGAACGACGGCAGCGACGCGACTTCGTCCTGGAGGCCATCTGGAATGCCGTCGTTATTGCCGTCGCCGCCGTTTGGCGCTTGTTGTTCGATCACGAACGGCACGCCGTCGCTGTCTTCGGTCACGGTGAGCGTGGCGGTGGCCGCCGGGCTGGCGCCGAGGGTCGAGTCCAGCGGGCTGGAATTGTTCACCCAGGCGCCGGGCTCGATGCCGGTGACATCGACCTCCACGGTACAGACGCCGGAGGCGGCGACGCTTCCGCCGGCGTAATCGATCAAGGTGCCGCCGTCGGGCGCGCTCAGCGTACCGCCGGTGCAGGTCGTTGCGGCGTTGGCCGGGGTTGCGATGCGCAGCCCGGCCGGCAATGGATCGTCGAAGGCCAGCGCGTCGGCGGAGACATCTTCGCCGCTGTTGTCGATGGTGAAGCTCAGTCGACTGATGCCGCCCCCCGGGATCGTGTCGGGCGCGAACGCCTTGGCGAAGTCCGGCGCAGCACGAACCGTCAACGTGGCGCTGGCCGGAGCGCTGCTGCCGAGACTGGAACTCAGCGCCGAGGTGGTGTTGACCAGCGCGCCACTCGCGGCGCCAACGACGGTCACCCGCACCTGGCAGCTTGCGCCCGCGTCGACGCTGCCGCCGGTGAGTTGCAGCGTGTCACCGTTGGCCGGCGCGGTCGCGGTGCCGCCGCAGTCGTTGACCAGGGCGGGCGGATCGGCGATCTGCATTCCGGCCGGCAGTACATCGTCGAAATCCAGCGCGGTGGCGTCGAGTTGAGCGGCGCTGTTGTCGATGGTCAGCGCCAGTTCGCTGGTTTGGTTCAGCAGCAAGACGTCCGGTGTGAAGCTCTTGCTGAACGCCGGCACGGGCGCGGGCTCAATGGTGATGCCGGCGCTGGCCGGATCGCTGACGCCGGAGCTTGAGTTGAGCGCGCTGGTGATGTTGGTCAGGGTCCCGGCCTCGAGAGCGCGCACATCCACCGAGATGGCGCAGGTGGCGTTGGCGGCCACCGACCCGGCGCTGAAATCGATCGCGCTGGTCCCCGGCGCGGCGGTGATCACGCCGTCGCAGGTCGAGCCGGGGTTGGCCGGGTCGGCGACGACCATGCCGGCGGGCAGAGGATCGCTGAAGGCCAGATTGCTGGCCGCCACCGTGCTGGCGCCGTTGTCGATCGTAAAGGTCAGCGTGGTAATTGCACCGGCCGGGATCAGGCTGGCGGCGAACGCTTTGGAAAACAGCGGTGGCGGTTCGATGACAAGCGTCGCCGAGACTGCTGGAGCGACTTCCAGACCGCCACTGGTCAAAGTCGAGCTGGTACTCGGGAAGCTGCCCGGATTCGCGCCGGCGGGAATTTGCACCACCACGCTGAACGAGCAGTTCGCATCGGCCGGGACGCTGCCGTTGTTCAGCGTCAGCACCCCGGCGCCGCTCAGGCTGGAGCCGGCACCACAGACGCCGTTGAGCGGCAGACCCACGCCGGCAAGCCCGGCAACCACGCTGCCTAGATTGTCGGAGAAGGCCAGGCCGTTGGCGGCGTTGGCGGGATCCGGGTTGGTGATGGTGTAGTCGAGGTTGACCGTGCCGCCGGCCACGCCTGGCTCGCTGAACGACTTCTCGAACCGCAGATTCTGAAGCTGCAGTTCGTCGCTCGCGGGGTCGCCGCTCACCGGCAGGCCGCCCAGCAGTCCGTTGACTTCGCTGGTGGTATTGGTCACGGAGCCGCTGGCCGGAAGACTGGCCGGGAGCTGAAGCGTGACGCTGAAGACGCACTGGCCCCCGGCCGGCAGCGAGCCGCCGCTGAGTGTAAGCAGACTCGTGCCCGCGAGTTCGGAACCCGCGCCGCAGGCGTCGACCAGCGGCAGGCCGGTCGCCTGTAGCCCGGCGAGTGCGGCGTTCAGATCGTCGGTGAACGCGATGTCTGAAACCGGCGAGGCGGCATCGAGGTTGTCCAGCGTGAATTGCAGCGTCACGCTGCCGCCGGGGCTCGCCGGATCGTTCAGGAACGCCTTGGCAAGTTGCAGGCGCAGGTCATCGACCACCAGCGTATCGTTGGCGGGCGGCAAGACCAGCGGGTTTCCGTCGACGGTCGCGGAAAGGTTGGAGGTGACGCTGATATACGAATCACTGATCGCACCGGCCGGTACCTGCAGATCAACATCGAACGTGCAGGTGGCGCCTGGCGCCAGCGCGCCGCCGCTGAACAGCAGAAATTGATTCGCCGATAAGCCCATCAGTTGCGAGCCGGCGCCGCAGGGATCGGTCGGCGGCAGACCGGTCGCGGCCAGCCCGCTCAGCGCGCCATCGAGATTGTCGGAGAACTGGATGGCCGTTGCGTTCGCGGTCGCGCTGTCGTTGCGCAGCGTGTAGCGCAGCGTCACGGCGCCGCCCGGCAGCGCCGGATCGTTGACAAACTCCTTTTCGAACGCCACGCTCGCGATATCCAGGGTGTCGCTGGCGGCGAGCCCGGTCGCGGTCTGGCCCAGCACCATCGCGGTCGGCGCTGACGTAGTGTTCGAATACGGCCCGGGCGCGACGTCCGTCGGTACCGTCAGCGTGACCCTGAAAGTGCATGCCTGGCCGGGCAGCAAAGTGGCGCCGCTCAGGGCCAGCGAAGAGATCCCGGAGATTTGCGAGCCCGTGCCGCAGACGTCGTTGGCCGGCAGCCCGATCGCGACAAGCCCGGCCAGCGTCGCGTCGAGGTCGTCGGTGAATGCGATGTCGGAGGCAACGGCGCCGGCGCTTTCGTTGTAGCGCAGCGTGAATTCCAGTTCAACCGGATCTCCCGGTTGAACCGGATCGTCGATAAACGTCTTGGTCAGCAGCGGAGGCGCCAGGATTTGCAGCGCCGCTTCGGCCGGATTGCCGCTGACGCTGTCGCCATCGACGACGCCGCTGATCGCGCTGGTAGTGTTAATGACGGTGGCGGGTGTGGCGCTGGCCGGCAAATCCACGCCAACCTGGAAGGTGCACGAACCATCCGCGGCCAGCTCGCCGCCGTCGACCAGAATCCCTTGACCGCCGGTCCCCAGAGGAACGATGCTGATGGATGATGAAGGTCCGCAGAACCCGGCTGCGGGAAGCGTCACCGGCAACGGAACGGGCAGGAAACTGGACAGTTCATCGGTAAAGGTCAATCCAGTGACGGCCGACGTCGTGCTGGTGTTCTCGATCGTGAATTCGATCGTGGTGGTGCCGCCGGACGGTGCAGGATTCTCAACGAAGGTCTTGGTCAGTCGCGGCGCGGCGAATACGAACAGATCGTCGCGCGCGATGTTCCCAAGAACCGGGCCGGCGCCAAAGTCCGCTTCGATAGCGGTAGTGGCGTTGGGATAGATTCCCGGGACGGCGTCGGTCGGGATCTGCAGCGTTACATCAAAGCTGCACTGGCTGCGCGGCGGAAGCTGCCCATCGGTCAGGCTGAGCACGGAGGTTCCGGACAGCGTCGAGCCCGCGCCGCAGACGCCGCCGGCCGGAAGGCCGGCGGCGACCAGTCCGGTCAGTGCGCTGTCGAGGTCATCGGAGAAATTGATATCGCTGGCCGTCTCGCCGCCGTTTCGATTCAGGATGGTGAATCGCAAGCTCACATTTTCTCCAGGCGGAAGCGGATCTTCGAGAAATTCCTTGATCAGCACGATGCTGCCGCCTTGCGAGTTCAGCGTCGCCGCCGCCCGTCCGCTCTCGGACGCGGCGCTGAAGATCGGCGCCGAGGTAAGCAAACCGCTGATATTGTCGAGTGCGCCGACGCCGCTGCTGACGACGTCGACTTCGATTGTGCAGGTTTCGCCAGCCGCGACCGCGGCGGCGTTTTCGCCTCCGCCTGATCCGAGGCTGATGACCGAGCCGCCGGGATCGGCGGTCAGAATGCCACCGTCGAATTCAAGCGGGAACGGGCTGGTCAAAGAGGCCTGGCAGGTGTTGCCGGCGTTGGCCGGATCGGCAACGACCAGGCCGGCCGGCAGTGAGTCGCTGAAGGCGATGTTGGTCGCCTCGTCGGTGTTCAGCGTGTTGTCGATGGTGAAGGTCAACTGCTGGCGCTGGCCAATCGTCGCGGTCGGGGTCGAGAAACTCTTGCTGAATCCCGGCCGGTCCGCGGCGATGATCAAATCGGCCGATGCCGTTCCGCTGTTGCCCTGGCTCGACGTCAGATCGCCGGTGACGTTGATATAAGTGGCTACAGCAGGGCCGGTCACCAGTACCCGGATTTCACAGCTCGTGTTTGCCGCGAGCGCGCCACCGCTGAAGGTGAGGGTGCTGCCGCCCGCCGGCGCATCCAGCGTGCCGCCAATGCAGGTCGAAGACGCGCCGGCCGGCGAGGCCAGCGTCAGTCCGGCTGCAAATGTATGGACAAATGCGAGATCCTCGACTGGCGAACCATTGGTTTCAGTGACGACATGGATCAGTTCCGCGGCGGTTCCCGGCCCAATCGTTCCGGGATCGAAATTCATGGTGAAGTCTGGTGGGACCAGACCGGCGCGCGTCGGTGACGCGGCGGCGATCAACAGCAGGCTCAGCAGGATAGCCGCACAAAACGCCCGGCCGGAGTTGAAAATAAAAGTGTCGAATCGGCTTTCGATCATTGCGCTCCACCAGCATTTGATGTTGTTCAGTTATTAGTGCCTTAGCGGTTCAGTTTTTCCGCCCGCCGATTCGCGAATCGCGGCTCACCGGATGTTGAACTGCCTGCGGAGGGGATCAGGGTGTTCAGGATTCCAATTATCCGGGCAAGTCTGAATCTATTTCAATGTCGATAATTTCCCGAGTTCGGCCATTACACAGCTTGATCCCTGATCACGAATCCTTTTATACGGACGCCGGATATGGTGTCGGTTGCCCGGCTCCGGCGGATACAAATGCATTCGACTCAATATAAAACGCATTCCGGATTTACCGGAGGACGTTTTTCTTGCAATCGTGGCGAGAAACGGCTCCCTTGTCGAATACTGCGAAAGCAACGCCCGATCAATGCTTTGCACTCGCATTATTCACGACGCGTCGGTCGCGAGACATCGTGAAAAAGGCAGATTCAAGACGTTCCCGCCGATACGCGACGATCATGTACATTGCGTGGTGGAATGTGATCCAATCCACGTCTCCTTCTTACATCGAGCTTATCACTATCCATGCCCGCTGAACAGCCCAGACCAAAAAGCCTTAATGCGCATGTGTTTCGGGAGCCGCAGTGGCTGCATCGCGCGCTTCTTATGGCGCTGATCGTGCCGGTTATGGCCGCGCCGACGGTCGGTCTGGCTGGAGCGGTTCGCGGACTCGGCGCGTTCGAATTCGTGCCGATGACTCTGGCATCGTTCAATCCATCGCCCGGAATGGGCACCGGCGTGGCAGTGGCCGACTTTGATGGCGACGGCGATCCGGACATCTTCGTTCCAACCGGTGCCGGCAGCCCCAATCGATTGCTGCGGAACCGCGGTGACGGCAATTTCGATGAGGTTGCCAACGACTTCGGGCTGGATGACATGCGCCAGGCCCGAGCGGCGTTATGGGTGGACTATGACGGCGATGGCGATCTGGATCTGTTCGTGACCCGGGATTGTTTTGCACCTTTCCCGACCTATCCAGCGGCCGGATCATGCGCCGAGCGCGTGGTGTCGCTTTTCGAGCAGCGCGGTGGAGGCTTTGTCGATGTATCCGACGCCGCCGGCCTTTTTCTTGACGCCGGCGCGATTGCCGATGGGTTTCACGCCGGCGGTCTGTCGGCGGCTGACATCAGCGGCGATGGCTTGCCGGAGATCTATGCGGCGCGCTGGCAGGCGCGCGATGAACTGTACATCAGCGATACCTTGTTTTCTACCGGCAAGGGCGCAGGGTATTCGCTGGGCAGCGGCCTGACCGCGCTGGGCGACAGCCAGGCGGGGCATTGGCAAGGTCTCTTCCATGATTTCGACCGGGATGGCCGGGTGGATCTGATGGTCAATATCGATTTCGTCGCCAATCAGCTGTGGATGAATCGGGGGAGCCTGGTGCTGGAGAACATCGCCGCGACCGCAGGCGTTGATTCGGCCTGGAACGAAATGGGGCTGGCGGGTGGCGACTACGACAACGACGGCGATCTGGATTTGTTCGCCACAAATATTTTCGACTGGGTCGGCTCCTCGGCCGGCAGCCACAATCTGTTGCTGCGCAATGATTCAAGCTCCGGGCAGGTGATCTTCCACGAGCGCGCCGTCGAAGCCGGTGTCGACGACGCCGGCTGGGGCTGGGGCGCGGCATGGCTGGACGCCGACAACGACGGCGATCTCGATCTGGCCGCCACCAACGGCTATTGCCAGCCGGCTCCCGATTTCTGCGAGGCGCCTTATGACGCCGACCCGTCGAGGTTCTTCCTGCAAACCGAAGCGGGCGATTCGTTCTCCGAGATCGGGGTACAGGTTGGATTCAATGACACATTAACGGGCGGCGGTCTGGTTGCAGCGGATTTCGATGGCGACGGTCGGCTCGACCTGCTGCAGGCGGCGCTCGACCCGGCGACTGCCAGCAATCCGTGGTTACGCGAAGAACGCCTGACGCTTTATCTGAACCGCCCCTCCGCCGCCGGCGACGACGCATTCCTGATGGTGCGGCCGCGCATGGCGGGACCGAACTCACACGCGCTGGGTGCGGAGCTGCGGCTGGTACTGGACAATGGCCGGACGCTGACGCGCTGGATTCGAGCTGGAGAAAGCTGGATGAGCCAGGCGCCCTCCAGCGCGCATTTTGGCGTTGGTACGGCCGGCATCGAACGGTTGGAAATCGACTGGCCCTCGACACCGGATCGGCCGGGCGATACCAGCCTGATTTTAGCGCCCGGGGTGGACCGCGTGCTGGAAGTTGCCGGTCCCGAAGCGCTGTTCGTGGCGGGCTTCGAAGTCGGCGATTGATGCGGCGCCGCGCACTGGCGATGAAAGCCGCTCCTCTGAAGTAGCGGGAACCCGCGCATGACTTGCCGGTCCCGGATAAGCCCTCTCGATCAGGCTTCCTGGCAAATCTCTGATTAAAAAGCCAAGTTCGTCCCGGCCGACTACTCTTCCTCGGCTTGCTCCACGATAAGCCGATGCGCGGTGAGCCGCAGCGCGTTTATACGAATAAAGCCGCGCGCATCCTGCTGATCATAGCCGCCTGCAATGTCCATGGAACTGAGATCCGGATCATAGAGAGAACTCGGGCTCGAACGGCCCTCCACGATCACGTTGCCCTTGAACAGGCTAAACCGGACCTCCCCGTCGATCAGCGCGGAGGATTGCCGGAAGGCCGCCTCGATGAAGTCCATCTCGGGCGAGAACCAGAAGCCGTTGTAGATGATCTCGGCAAAGCGCGGCGAGAGCATGTCGCGCAGGCGCCGCACCTCGCGGTCCATCGCAATCCCCTCGAGTTCGCGCAGCGCGGCGTGGAGGATGGTGCCGCCGGGCGTTTCGTACACACCGCGCGACTTGATGCCGACAAAACGATTCTCGACGATGTCGATGCGGCCGATGCCGTGTCTTCCACCGATATCGTTGAGATAGCCGAGCAGCGCCACCGGATCGGTGATCTTCGTACCGTCGCCGAGGTGCTCGATTTCGACCGGCATCGCGTCCTTGAACCGCACGACGATCCGATCGTCCGCCTCCGGGGTATCCTCCAGCGCACGCGTGAGCTTGAACATGTCGGCCGGCGGCGCCGCATCGGGGTCTTCCAGCAGACCAGCCTCGTAGGACCTGTGCATGACATTCTCGTCGCTGGAGTACGGCTTCTCGGCCGTGGCTTCGACCGGAATGTCGTGCTCGGCGGCAAAGGCGAGCAGGTCCCGGCGGCCCTGGAAGCGTGCGAGGAACTCCGGATCCTTCCACGGCGCGATGACCTCGAGATCCGGTGCCAGCGCGGCAAAGGCCAGTTCGAAGCGGACCTGGTCGTTGCCCTTGCCCGTCGCGCCGTGGGCGAGCGCCGTCGCGCCCACCTTCCGGGCGACCTCCACCTGGCGCTTGGCGATGACAGGTCGCGCCAGCGCCGTGCCGAGCAGGTACCGATTCTCGTAGACCGCTTTCCCGGCGATCGCGGGCCAGATGAAATCCGTGACGAACTCGTGCTGCAGATCCTCGACAAAGACCTCGCTCGCCCCGGTCGCGCGGGCCCGGCGCTCGATATCGTCGAAGTCTTCCAGTTGACCAACGTTCGCAACAAAGGCGACAACGTCATAGCCCTGCTGAAGGAGCGTCTTGAGAATGCAGGCGGTATCGAGACCACCGCTATAGGCGAGGACGACTTTTTTCCGGGGCATGATGTGCTACTCGGCTTGGTGCGATGATGAGAGGATAAAGCAGCGGCGCGCACAAGAAACGGGTACGTGCCAGGCTGTCACTCACCGGCGTGCGTTGAAAGGTGAGCTTTTTGGCAGCGTCAGTTCCGGGTCAGGGCAAAACTCAGCAGCCAGCGGCGCCCGCGCTCGATCCTGGAAACCCGGCCGGAACAAAATGATGCGCCCGAACAGGTTGAAGATGTTCCTTTCACAGCTGAATTCACCGCCCGATTCGGGCTTGACCAGCACGCAGTTGAGCTTGTACAGACGACCCTCGGACACCATGTCTACGTGAGGTTCGATCCTGTGGCCGACCGAATAACGGACCAGGTAGACACTCAGGCGTCTGGACTGGAAGAGAACCCGGTTTTTGACCTTTCCTTGCATTGCGTACCTGTTCGCTCCTGAGAAGTAATTCCCTATATTGTCGGCGACGCGACCGGCAATTGAAAGTAGCCAAGCGATTTTCAGATGGAATAATGAAATGAGTGTCCGTGGTTGGCATTCCCGACCTCGGAGTTCTGGAGCGCCAGCTGCCCTTGAAATCGTGCTTGATAAGCGATCTCTGCCTGGAATATCGCTGAGGCTCTCAAACTTTTGGAGGCTCCGGTAAGCCGGTACGGTTCACCTCCGATCAAACACCTCTCCTCGGTGTGGATCCGAGGAGAGGGTTGGCGTGTGCTTCGCGCACCGCGCGAGGGTTCTTTGCCGGGCCGGCCGTTTCGAAGTCGCTTCGGCGTCAATGGCCACGATGGCCGACTGGTCGGGCGCGTGCCGTCTGTACCCTTGGTCAGCAATCGGCCGAAATCGACCCGGCATGGATTCCGGACGAGTAACGGTTCCGGATTCACGGGCCGGTCAGTCAGCATCGGGGCGCGCAATAAGCGCTTGCAGGATGCGACAGGCATTGGCTTCGCTGTTGACCAGGTCCGCTGCGCGGAGTTCGGCCGGCGCAATGGCGGCGAGACGCGCAAACAGATTGTCGCTCAGTTCCCACAGCTTGTCCGTTGTCGATACCGTGCCGACGGCACTCTCCGGCAGATCAAGGACCGAAATGCGTTGACCGAATTTAGCCTCGGCCCAAGCAAGGTCATCCGCCATGTTGGCAAAGAGGCGGCGATAAATCTCCTCCGAGAACGACAGGTGCAGGTCCAGGTCGACGATCTTCATGAGTTTGCCGTGAAGCCGCTTGAAGTCGCCGGTGGTCAGACCGCCCTTGCCGCTGGTCGCCCTGTGGCGGTGGACCAGGTACATTAACTGGATCAGCTCGAACGGCAGGGTTTCGTTCTCGACGGCAATGCTCTTGCCATCGACAGGAATGCCCAGCTTGCCGCAGAAGTCGTTGACGACACAGCCCCGCTTAAGGCGGTCCCGGGCGAACAGCGAAATGTCGACGTTTGACTCGCCGAACACTTCATAGAACTTGGCAAATTCGGCGCGGTACGAATAATTCGGTCGACCGGCGATGACACCGTCGATGTCTTTGGTGTCGCCCTGGAACTTCAGCGCCTGCTGACAGATGCTGGGAATCAGTCCAGCGGCGGGACGGGCGTATCCGATCACGCGGATATGGCTGAAATGCAGGCGAAGTCGATTACGCAGCCGGGTCAGTTCCTCGACGTTCAGGTTGGTCATTCCCTCGCCGGACAGGATGAGCCGGCGCTGGCCGGCCCGGCGGAGGTTCTGCGCGAACTGAGCGCGATAGATCGCTTGCAACGCAATATTCGCCATGTGCCTGAAGGGCGCCGAGTGGCCATAAAACGGGATGCGCAGGCGCGAGGAGAACAGCAGCCAGAGCGGATATGAGTGGTTGCCGCGCGTTTTGAAAAAGTCGGCATACAGGAGGGAATCGTCCTGATAGCCCTCGAGGAAAGTCTGGATCGAGGTCGAGCCTGTCTTGTGGCCACCAATGTGGAGGATGCAGGTAGTCACGAGATCGGGCAACTCAGATCAGATAATCGGAGTTTTGATCCATATAGGACTCCACTGGTGTGCCAAAAGATTTGCATCGAGACATATCGTTACATATCTATCTTCAGAACGGAGCCGGTCTTTTCCGGCGAACTCCTTGACCGCGTCCAGAAATTCGGGGGGACAGCATACTGAATACCAACCATCAACCCGCTTCTCTCTGAGCAACTCCTTCGAACCTTTGAGTTCTTGATGAGAGACTAACTCCGTCGTCAATCCTGCTGCTGCAGTGCTTGAACCGGCGACCGCTGTCGCAAAAAACACGGTTCCGACCAGCCGGGCGGAAAGGGCGCTCGATATTGCTGCGGTTTCGCCATGCGCCGAGTATAACGATTCAACGCCTCGGGCAATTCCTGCCGCTGGTCCAGGCGGGTGCCGCGACCGGCTCAAACCGGCCACTGCTCCAGCCGGTAGGCCGAGTCCCAGAACATCCACTCCAGCCGGGTCGACTCGAAGAACGCCTGGGCCATTCGATCCCGCTCGGCCGGACCGGTCGCCGCGGCCGCTTGCTCGGTCAAGTCGATTGCCCGGTCCACCGTCGCCGAGAAATCCGCGCCAGCGTAGGTATCGATCCAGTCCTGGTAAGGATTCGGAGCGGCCGCCCGGGCGTGGATATGCAAGCCTACTTCGCGGTAGATCCAGAAACACGGCAACAACGCCGCGCAGGCCACCGGATAGCTTTCGCCGGCCGCTGTCGACAGCAGGAAGTGCGTGTAGGCGAAACACGCCGGCGATTTCGGCACGTCCACGAACGTATCGAAACGCTGGAGAAACGAGTTGTGCAGCGCCTGCTCCACGGCCACCGCCTCGCCGGCGAATTCGAGGAAAGAACTCAGGGCGTCGCTGTCCGGCGCACGCGTTCCTGTGACGGCCAGGGCCCGGGAAAAATCAGCCAGATACATCGAGTCCTGCTTGACGTAGAACGCGAAGCGATCCTTGCTCAATTCTCCGTTGCACAACTCCACGTTGAAAGGCAGCTCCAGGATCGACTCGTAGAGCGGGCGGTTTTGTTCCCAGAGCGTCTCCGTGAAACACATAGATGAATACTCCACTCGCTGTAAGAAGACTTGGATTCAATCAGGCATTTTCTCAAAAACGAAAATACCCCAGGTCAGAACCCCGTTACGGCCGCCTTCGACCCAATGGGCCAGGCCGGACTTCATCCGCTCGATATAATCGTCGTTCATGCCCTTCTCGCGCAGGCTCTCGGCCTTCTCGATCAGGACTTCCCGGACGCGCTCGTAATGCCGGGCCAGCTGATCGGGGCGCTCCTCGAAGGCAATCTCGCGCATTCCCGACGCTGAAAGCGTACTTCGGTAAAACGCAGGCGAAGCCAGCGAGCTGAGGTGAAGCCGGTCGTAGATGGCCTGCAAGGAACTCGACGATGCGTCGTCGGCCTGCATGGGGTCGGTGAAGACGAATCGCCCCCCGGGCTTCAGTACGCGAGCGGCCTCCGCGCAGACCTTGTCGCGATCGCCGGAGTGGAGGATGGCTTCTTGCGACCAGGCCAGATCGAAACTGGCGTCGGGGAAGTCCAGTGAAGCGAAGTCACCCTCGACGACATCGATTCGATCGTCCAGGCCAGCTTCGCGATTCATTTGACGATTACGGTCATTTTCAACGTCGCTCAGGTTAAGTGCGACGCACTGCGACCCGAAGTTTTCGGCAATGTAGCGCATCGACCCGCCATAGCCTGCACCAAGATCAATCACGCGGCTACTCGGTGTCAACACGCCGGCCAGCTCCACCATTCGCTGCACGGTGCGCCGGCTGGCAGCGGCGATCGATTCGTTTTCGGAATCATACAACCCGACATGAATGTCTTCGCCGCCCCAGACCTCCCGGTAGAAGAGGTCGCCGTCTGTGCTGTTGTAATAATCACGCGCAATCTGGACGGCATCGGAATCGCTATGGCCGCTCATCGGGATACTCCTGGCTGAATTACGGTTATTGTAAAGCCACTCATCGGTACGAACAGGGATCAGAAACGGGGTCTACCAGCGAAATTGCAAATCGGTTTGGGGGGGGATGGTTTTTTCTGTTCGAGCGAACCGGAAACCGGCCACTGATTCTCTCTGCCACGTCCGAGCTCAAGATATCTTCACCGTCCAGAGCGAGGCCCGCCACTATGCGTTCGATGGCAGCCCCCTTCGTCCTTATACAAGCAGCGCTGTTCAACTCCGATGGATCAGTCTTTGGGATGCCACTTGTCGTCATCGCCTTTTTGATATTCTTCCTTGACCGCACCCCATGCGGCAGCGTGTGCGCGTGATTCCTCATCGTATTGCTTATAAGCGCTGTTGAACGTCTCCTTGTAGATGTCCTGTGCGTGCGGCACGTTGCTCAGCGCCTTGCGCACGCTTTCCGGCAATTCTTCACGTTTACTGTAAGGCATGGGGTCTTCCTCCTGCTTCGATAAAGATAGAAAATCCGGACTGATGGCTATCACGGCCGCTGCACGAAATCGCAACATTCTTTGGCGACAGAGACACGATACCGCAGAAGAATAGGGCTACCATCGAGAGGAAGCCGAGAGGAAGCGGACACCCACCACGTCAGCGCGCCGGGTCAGCGGAGAGGAAGCCAGCACCCCCGCGTAGAAGTTTCGCTCAACATCGCGCTGCCGCCGGGCGCCTGGTGGCCGGGACCGCCAGCAGGCCTTGGGAAACGCCTGAAAATCATCCGACGGTATTCGACGATTCTGGTCGAACGTCACGATCAGACCATCATGCGCACTCGAGCCGGGATTGTCTCCGCAGATGACTTGCCTGTAGCGTTACCAGTCGCCGGCTGTCAACGTTTCCCGCTGCCACTGCGAAAACACATTCTGCATTCGGACCCAGAAAGACCGAACCACAAAAAGAACTGTTCCCGCTTCGAAGATCAGCGTGGGTCCACCTTTTCGCATGAGCCCTCCGTTTGCGCGAGGGACTTCCGCGTTTTCCAGGGATAAAAACAGCATGGCACAGCATGCGACAGCTCAAAGCTCCCGGCAGGACTCCAGCATCACCGGCTGGCTGGTGCCGCCGCCGCGGCTGCCCTGACCTTCCATGGCCCTGACGACTTCCATCCCCTCCACGACCTTGCCGAAAACGACGTGTTTTCCGTCGAGCCACGGGGTGGCCGCAAGGGTAATGAAGAACTGGGAACCGTTGGTGTTGGGGCCTGCGTTGGCCATGGACAGCAGCCCGGCCTCGGTGTGCTTGATCTCGAAGTTCTCGTCAGGGAACCGGTCGCCGTAGATCGACTTGCCGCCGGTGCCGTTGCCGTTGGTGAAGTCTCCGCCCTGGATCATGAAATCGGGAATGATGCGGTGGAACGGGCTGCCTGCGTAGGACATGCCCTCGCCCTTCTCCCCGGTGCACAGCGCCCGGAAGTTCTCGGCGGTCTTCGGCGTGACGTCCTCGAACAGCTCCAGCACCACGGTGCCGGCGGCTTCTTCACCGATTCGGATTTCCAGGGCGACCCTGGGGTTTTCTGCTGCAGTCATTTCGTGGCTCCTGATGAGGATTTCGGTCGAGCAATATTGCCGATGGGGCATTGTAATACGCAGCGCAAAGGAAGCCGCAGCCACTTCACTCACCGCTTCCACCCTCGGGGAACGCGGCGTCGTGTCCTCTATAGCATGAGCGACAAGACCGAAATAAAACCACCGAACTTCGATTAGTGATTGTCTCGAACAGGTGACGGCTTTAGTCATGAAGATTCCGAGTCATGCCGGTAGCACGACGTTTCAAGTGGCGCATCTGCAATCTGATTGTCGCGCGCATGGCTCTCGACAGCGTCGACCCCCGAGCACCAAGCCCTTACCCCCACTAAACCGCGCGCAGACGCGACTGAGATTATCAATAACGGCTCGCCGGTCATCGTCGTCCAGGAAAATGTCGCCTCGCGCATTTCCCCGCGCCATCGCATGATGGGGCGGTGCCTTCAAATTCGATTCGAAGTGGTCGGGTCATTTCGTGATTCTATTAAGATGGCCGGCGCTCATCCGCTGGTCTCGTCTACTCGCAGAGCCACATCAAAACAACTGATCGGCTCCATCCCGTCAGACCCTTCGGATGATGCAACGCGGCGGGGCGATATTTCAGGATCGAGCGAACCGGAAAACCGGCCACCGACCCCATTGGCCACATCCCCGCCTGGAGCTATTCAATACCTTCCGAGCGAGCCCGGCACTATGCGTTCGATGGTAGACCTCTTCTGTTTTTCTCCGCGCTTCCCCCACGCGGATGTTAGGCGAACGTGAGGCCAAATCCTGCTAAGCTCCGGGAATCTTTCATCCCCGAACCCGAGAACGCAGGATCTCCACGAATGATTCAATCAACGCGCCGGCTCTCGTTTTTCCTCATCGTTGTTTTCTTTCAATTCTCGGTTGCCCAGGCTGCCGCAGACCTGGCGACCGTCGAAGATGCCGCCGAAGGACTGACCCTTCGCGGCATCGGGCCGGCGATGATGGGCGGGCGGATCGCCGATATCGCGATTCACCCCGGCGACGACGCGCTCTGGTACGTCGCAGTGGGTTCGGGCGGCGTGTGGAAGACCAGCAACGCCGGAACCACCTGGACGCCCATCTTTGATCAGGAGGGGTCGTATTCCATAGGTGACGTGACCGTAGACCCGTCCAATTCCCGAGTGGTCTGGGTCGGCACCGGTGAAAACGTGAGCGGCCGGCACGTGGGCTGGGGCGATGGCGTCTACAGGAGCGCAGACGGCGGTGACACCTGGACTCGCATGGGCCTGGAGAAATCCCAGCACATCGGCAAGATTCTCGTCGATCCGCGCAACAGCAATGTAGTCTACGTTGCCGCGGAAGGTCCACTCTGGGCCGCCGGCGGCGAGCGCGGACTCTACAAAACGAACGACGGCGGGAAGAGCTGGACGCGGGTGCTGCATATCGACGACAACACCGGCATCACCGACATCGCCTTCCATCCGACCGACCCGGACGTGATCTACGCCGCAAGCTACGAGCGGCGCCGCCACGTCTGGGGCTTCATGGCCGGAGGGCCGGGCAGCGGCATCTACAAATCCATCGATAGCGGAGGGAGCTGGCAGCGCAAGAGCGAAGGTCTGCCCGACGGCGACATGGGCAAGATCGGTCTGGCGGTCACTCCGGCGAATCCCGACCTGGTCTACGCGACCGTCGAGGCCGACGACGACAACCGGGGTTTCTATCGCTCCGAAGACCAGGGCGAAAGTTGGGTCCGGAAGAACGACTACATCTCGGGCGGAACGGGGCCGCATTATTACCAGGAGATCGCAGCGTCCCCGCAGGACGAGAATCTGGTCTTCCAGATGGACGTGTTCTTCAACGTCACCCGGGACGGCGGCGAGACCTTTTCCGTGCTGGGCACCGGGCGCGAAAAGCACAGCGACAATCACGCCCTGTGGATCGATCCGGAGAACGACCGCCACCTGATTGCAGGCTCCGACGCGGGGTTGTACGAAAGCTTCGACCAGGGCACGACCTGGCGCCATTTCCCGAACCTGCCCGTTTCGCAGTTCTACAAGGTGGCCGTGGACAACAGCGAGCCCTTCTACAACATCCTGGGCGGCACCCAGGACCTGGGCACGCTGTTCGGCCCTTCGCGCACGATGATGACCGAAGGCGTGCGCAACCAGGACTGGTATGTACCCCTGGGTGCCGACGGCTACAGCGTGGTGTTCGATCCGAGCGACGACAATGTCAGCTACATGGAATACCAGCAGGGCTACATGTTCCGGCATCACCGGGACAGCAACGAGCTGGTCCACATCCAGCCGCAGCCGGCGCCCGATGATCCGCCCGAGCGCTGGAACTGGGATACGCCGATCACGATCAGTCCACACAATCCCTCGCGGCTGTACGTGGGGTCCCAGCGCGTCTGGCGAAGCGACGACCGCGGAAACTCCTGGCGCCCGGTAAGCGAAGACCTCACTTCCAACCAGAACCGCTATGAACTCGGCTATAGCGGTCGCGTATGGAGCGTCGATGCGCTGCACGACAACGGCGCCATGTCGAAGTACGCGACGATCACCTCGATTTCCGAATCACCTGTTCGCGAGGGAACGATCTACGTCGGCACCGACGACGGCCTGATCCAGGCGACCCGCGACGGCGGCGAAACCTGGCAGCGCGCCGCGCCGCTGCCGACCGAAGCCGGGCCGGCGTTCATCAACGACATCGTGGCCTCCCTGTTTGATGCCGACACGGTATTCGCCGTGGCCGATTCGCACAAGCTGGGCGACTTTGCGCCCTATGTCTTCGTCAGCGAGAACCGCGGCCGGAGCTGGCGCGACATCAGCGGCGATCTGCCGGCCGGCACCATCGCCTGGGCGATCCAGCAAGACCATGAGAACGAGCAGCTGCTGTTCCTGGGTACCGAATACGGCGCCCGGTTCAGCCTCGACGGCGGTGACCACTGGCACGAGCTCGCGGGAGCGCCGACGATCGCGTTCCGCGACATTACGCTCCAGCGCCGGGACGACGACTTCATCGGTGCGACCTTCGGCCGTGGAATCTACATCCTGGACGACTACTCCCCCCTTCGAGGCATGGCCGAGGGGTCCTTCGGTGATGCCGCCACCGTCTTCCCGGTGCGCGACGCCTGGTGGTACATTCCGTCCGTGCCTTCCCAGGCCGTGGGAATGCCGACCTTCGGTAGCGACAGCTTCCGGGCGCCGAATCCGGATTTCGGCGCCGTATTCACCTATTACCTCCCGGAATCCCTGGAATCCGGCAACGAGGTGCGCAGGCGCGAGGAAAAGATCCTGCGCGAAGCCGGGCGCGACATTCCGTTCCCGGGCTGGGAACGGCTGAGGGAGGAGAACCGGGAAAGCCAGCCCCGGGTATTGCTGCTGGTCCGCGATGTTGAAGACCAACCGGTACGCTGGCTCGAGGCGCCATCGGAAAAGGGCACGCACCGCGTCGCCTGGGACCTGCGCTTCCCGCCCCCGGACGCCATCGATTTGAGCGAGCCGGGCTTCGTCCCGCCCTGGGTCGGCGACCCGCAGGGCCCGCTGGCGGCGCCAGGAGAATACTCGGTGCAGCTGTATTCCTATCTTGCCGGCGAGATCGAGGCGCTGGCCGATCCCCAGCCCTTCGCGGTCAAGCCGGTGCGGGCGGCGCCCGACGGCACGGACTACGCCGAAGTCGCGGCCTTCCAGCAGAAGGCCGGTGACCTGCGCAGGCGGATCGCTCATGCCGGCGAGGAGCTCGATCGCAGCCGCGACCTTCTGAAGCACATGACGGCTGCCGCGCTGGAAGCCGCGAATGCCGATCCATCTCTGTTCACGCGCCTGAATGAATTCGGCGTGGCCCTGGACGAACTCGAGACAAGACTATTCGGCGACAGCGTACGGGCCAGCCTGGACGAGGCAACCAGCCCTTCGATCGCGAACCGCGCCTACAACGCCGCGAACAACTGGACCAACACCTTCCCGGCGACCGCCACCCAGAAGAGCGACCATGAAATCGCCAGCGATCAGTTCGCAGCATTCAGGGAGGACCTGCAGACGCTGCTCGACGACCGGTTGAAGCAACTGGAAGCGGACCTGCTGGCAGCCGGCGCGCCGAGCTGGCGGTAAATGGATGAATCATCTGCATAACGGCGAATCGATTAGCAGGCGGTACCCGTGACCGCCTGCATCGTTCGACACCCGCGGAAGTCAATGGCCGACACGCTGCGCAGACTCGCCGAGCGTGCCGAGAACAGGCCGGCCCCCGACGTGTACGGCCAAGGCGCGCTGATCGAGGATTTCGAGAACAGGATTGCAGCAATGCTGGGCAAAGCGGCGGCCCTGTTCCTGCCCAGCGGCGTGCTTGCACAGTCGATTGCGCTGAGGATTCACGCCGACGAGCGCGGCAGAAGCAGCGTCGGCCTGCACCCGACCTCGCACCTGGTGCTTCACGAGGAGGACGGCTACCGGAAGCTCTGGGGGCTTGCCGGAAAGCTGCTCGGTGATCCTCGAAAAGTGCTGACCCATGCCGATCTGCAGGCGCAGCCGCCCGAGGAACTGGCCGCACTGGTGCTGGAACTGCCCATGCGGGAGATCGGCGGCCAGCTTCCTGAATGGGATGATCTTCAGGCCCAGACCGACTGGGCGCGCCGGCACGATATCGCCGTTCATATCGACGGCGCCCGGCTTTGGCACTGCCCTGCCCATTACCGGCGAAGCCTGGCCGGGATCAGCGCGCTGGCCGACTCTGTCTATGTCAGCCTGTACAAGGACATCGGAGGAATCGCCGGGGCCGTGCTGGCGGGCGAGACGGATTTTATTGCCGAGGCGAGAATCTGGAGCCGGCGCGCCGGCGGCAACCTGATTTCCTTTTATCCATACATCCTGGCCGCGGAACAGGGCCTGGAGGACAACCTGTCGAGCATTTCGGACGCAGTCGACTACGCACGAAAGCTCGGCCCCTTGCTGGCCAGCCTTCCCGGCGTCCGGGTCAATCCGTCGACGCCGCGGGCCGCCATGTTTCACCTGCACATCGCGCTTGATCCGAACACATTGATTCGGATCGCAAACGACTACGCCAAACAACACGACGTCATCGTGCTGCCGAAGCCGCGCGCGGTCGATGAAAACGGCAACGGCATCTGCGAGATCAGCGTCGGGCGGAGCACCATGGAGCATCCGCCCGCATTCTGGCTGGAACACCTGCGTGCGGCCCTGGCCGGAGATACCGGACACCCATCTTCGTACCGCGCTGACCCCGCGTGACGCCGTGGGGCGCTTCGCTACCGGGGCGTGAGCTTCAGCAGTCTTCCCTGGCTCTCGCCGCGCTCGTCCTCGAGAACCCAGACGCTGCCGTCCGGCGCTTCCTCGATGCTGCGGATCCGCGCGCCCATGTCGTAGCGTTCGAGCTCGGCGGCGTTGTCGCCGTCAAAGCGGATACGCACGATGGCCCGGGACGACAGTCCGGCCGCGAAGGCATCACCGCGCCAGTCCTCGAAAAGGTCGCCGCCGTAAAACATGAGGTCGCCCGGAGAGATGACCGGTGTCCAGGTGATCATTGGCTTTTTGAACTCGGGACGTGTGTCGTGATCGGGTATTTCGCGCCCGTCGTAGTGATCGCCGTTGGAGACGATCGGATAACCATAATTCGCGCCGCGCTCGATGCGGTTCAGCTCGTCGCCGTCGGCGGGGCCCATCTCGATTGCCCAGAGTTGCCCTTCACCATCGAAGGCCATGCCCAGGGGGTTGCGATGGCCCAGCGTCCAGATTTCGTCATAGGGGCCGACGCCGTCGACCAGCGGTTCTTCCTCCCGGTAGTTCACGAAGGGATTGTCCGACGGAATCGAGCCATCCTCATGGAGGCGCAGGATCTTGCCCATGTTGCTCTGCATGTCCTGTGCCGGCGTGAACTTCTGCCGATCGCCGGAGGATACCCACAGGTACCCGGCGTCGTCGAACGCGAGCCGGTGGCCGTAATGGCCGTCGTCGAGCACCTTCGGATACTGGCGCCAGATAACCTCGGCATTGGATAGCCGACTTCCGCGCTCGCCGATTTCGAGGACGCCTCGGACGACCGCGGCCCCGCGCGTGTCACCGACCCCGCTTTCGGCATAACTCAGGTAGATGATCCCGTTGTCGGCGTAGTCCGGGTGCAGGATCACGTCGCCCAGCCCGCCCTGGCCGCGGTAATCGACGTCCGGCAGGCCTTCGACCGCTCCGGATTGCGCACCGTCCTGCGTCACCACCCGGAGGTTCCCGGTCTTCTCGGTGACCAGCATGCGTCCGTCCGGCAGGAAGGTGAGCGCCCACGGTTGGTCGAAGGAAGTGACGGGCTCGACCGAGAACGGCCGCTCGTCCTGGGCCTGGACGGTGAACGCGAGCAGGATTCCGAGCAGCGCCGGCAGTGCGGATCGTAGAGACATGTGGGTCACCTGTCGTTGATGAATTGGCCTCTTACCTTAACGAATCCAAGTGACGGCGTACAGGAAGGTCGAGCGCGACATCTTCTGATCCGGAAGCAAGCGGGCACCCGCCTAACCCCCTTGCCCGGTCAGTGATCGTAGCTGATCACCCGAGCAACCTTCCAGCCCTGTTCGTCCTGCCGCCAGATGTGAGTGAACTTGAATACCCCGCAGTCCGGTTCACCTCCCTCCGTATGACAGAAGCGGTGTTCGCCAGTCTGTATCGCGCCGAAGTCCGGAACGGGATAGACCTCGGTGGAAAGCAGCTCACGGGTCAGATCGCTGCCCGATTCCGCGAGCGACCGCAGGGAGTTGATGGAGTAATCTCGGTCGGTCAACCCCGTCTTGTCGTGATAGAACTCCAGATCAGCGGCGAGCAAATCGCGCATGGCCTCCACACCTCGCTCATTGAATGCGGTGAACATTGCCGAATCCATGGCCAGGATTTCGTCGCGAAGGCTGCTGTCCGAATCAGCCCAGGCAGCCGTTCCGGCCAAGCCGACGACAAGCAAAACGGCGCAAACACAAGTTTTTCGGTTCTTCGTTTTCTTCATGGGTTTTCCTCAGTACGCAGCCCCTGCTCGCTCAGATTTGGGGCTTTTCCTGGTCGACGGACCGCGTCAATTCGAATCCCCCGCCGGATCGAAGAAGCGATCGGAGAAAACCGGGCCGGCAATCGTCAGGCCGTCGTAGCGCGCGAGAGCATACTGCTCCGTCAGCTCCCAACTCGCCCGACGATTGCGGGTCGATTCGCTAGCGTGTCAACGTCGGCCTAAGCGTCGAGCGAAAGACTGCAACTGCGGCCAACAGCAGAACCAGTACAGCAATACCCCACGAACTCATCGCGGGAATCTGCACTGGCCCGGGCGCACCTCTTGCTGTCTCACTGAGGAATCGTCCAAAGTTTACGATCGCGCCGCCGGGAGAAGCCCGAGGGGTCAAAGCCCGAGGGGTCAAGTCTGGTTTAGCGCTATTTCCTGCCGAATCCTTTTCTCCATGCGCCGAATATGCTTGTTTTCCTCGCACAATTTCTCCAGACGCCGGATGCTGGAAGCCACAGCGCTGTAGTGGTTCATTCCCAGCGCTTCGGCGATGTCCCGGTAGGTCATTTGACCGGCGCGGTGCGCGAAATGAATCACCAGCATGCGCTCAAGGTTTTGCCTCCCGCGCACGCTTTCGTAGACCCCGGTCTGATCGCAACCCAGCGCCGTGCACACAACAGCAATAATCCTGTTCAGAGATGCTGGCTCGTGAACTCGCCCGCGCTCGGTGATGTCGGGATCATCACGCTCGTGTCGTTCGAGCGCCTCCTGCCTGAAGCTGTCGTCGCCCAGAATCGGAGAAACGGAATTCCCCTCGTAGAACCGCGCAAGATCTTCATCGACGCCCTGCGCCACGAAGGTTTGGTAATGCTTTCCCTTGCCACCAAGCATCGAATACACCATGTCGCGACAAAGCCAGGACGGCGGTTTGGTGCGGCCCGCATATGCCGGATAGCTCGACCACGGGTAATCCTCCAGCCGCTTCACCATCCTTGCCTCGAGCGGGTTGCGGTGAATATAACTTGACAGATGCAGCAGATATGCATCGGCATCAACCAGAATGGCCTTGTAGCGGCCCCGGAACAACGCGCCGTCACGCCCCTGATCGCGATTGAAGAACTGCGTATACACACCATTGAGATGCCGCATGCCGCGGCCGAGATTCCCAAACGGCGTATGGAGCAGCAGGTGGTAGTGGTTGCCCATCAGACAATAGGCATGCGTCTCGATGCCGAACCGCTCGACCAGATCAGCCAACAATTCGAGGAATCGTTCGCGCTGCGAGTCTGAAACAAACACGTCCCGGCGGGCCGCGCCACGATTCATCACGTGATACCACGCACCCTCGAATTCGATTCTCAGCGGTCGGACCATGGGGCATTATAAGCCACTAAACCAGACTTGACCCCTATGGCTCTATGGCTCCTGACCCCTATGGCCCATGGCTCCCCTTCGTGCTGAGCCAGAGCGGGGATCGCAAGGAAAAGCAGCGCGAGGCCCCCAAGGTCAGATTATTCCATTCCATCGATGTTTCCTCCGGGTTGTCTCGTGGCTAAGCGTACTATCAAACATGGTGCTTGCTTTGAACAGGCCCGACTTGCAACCGTGCGGCGTGATCGGCCGTCGCCCGTTCATGGCACCGCCGAGAGGGTCAAGAACGCGCCGAAAATCACAAGATGTATTCCGCCGTGCAGCGATGTCGTCCGTCCCGTCGCCAACGAGACGGTGGCCATGAAGAGGCTCAGGAGAAGTAGCACGATGTGCTCCGCTTCGAGACCGAGTATCAGGTCCTGCCCAAACGCCAGCGAGATCAGGGCGACCGTGGGGATGGTCAGGCACAAGGACGCTAGCGCCGATCCCAGCGCGAGATTGATGCTGGTCTGAAGCCGATTTGCCTTTGCGGCCCGGACCGAGGCGACGCCCTCGGGCATAAGCACGACGAGCGCGATCGCCACACCGACGAGCGCCTCGGGAAGACCCGCGGTTTCAATGGTCTGCTCGACCGGAACAGCGAGGATTTCGGCCAGAAGCACGACGGCCAGAAGTGCGATCGGCAGAAGCGCGATCCCGGCGAGAAAGTCGCGGCGGGGCACAGGCGCGTGGGCCGCGCCGTCATCTGCGGTGTCAAGGAAATCGTCGCGATGCCGGATAGTCTGCGCATGAAGAAAAAATCCGTAAAGCGCAAGCGAGACCACGGCCACGAAGATCAACTGCGCCGGCGCATAGAGCGGGCCCGGCACGGCCTTGGTGAAGTTCGGTAGCACGAGCGCGAGCACGGCCAGCGTCCCGAGAACGCCGAGCGCCGCCGTCGCGCTGTGCGGCTGCACCGTCTGCCTGTGATATCTGACGCCGCCGATGAGTAGGCAGAGCCCGACGATCCCGTTGAGCACGATCATAATGGCGGAAAAGACCGTGTCGCGGGCCACCGTGCTTTCGCCCTCCGGGGCTGACAGCAGCAGCGAGACGATCAGTGACACCTCGATCACGGTAACCGCAAGGGCGAGGATGATAGACCCAAAGGGCTGCCCCACACGGTGCGCGATCGTTTCCGCGTGGTGCACCGCCGCGAAGACCGACGCGAAGAGCAGCACCGCGGCGGGCAGCAGGAGCCACGATGCCAGAGGTTGCGCCAGAACCAGCATTTCCGCCGCGATGAAGGCAAGCGTGGCAAACGGCGCCAGCACCGTCCAGAGCGGCGTGGTCCCTTTCTTGCCTGACATCGCGGCGGCGCCTCAGTCCGCGGGCTGGAAGGTGAAGGGGTCGGCAGGCTCGAATTCGTCAGAGCTTTCTCCCGTCAGAATACGCTCCATGTCGACGCCCAAATCGAGTTTCATAACGTCGGCACCCTCGGAGAAATCGAGGTTGGCAAGGTCTACCCAGAAGAGGCTGGGCGATCGCACAGATTCTACGTAGTAGCGCAGGTCGGTATGGTCGGCGACGACGCGCCAGCGCGTGTTCGACAGGTTCGGTTCATCGGCGATGCTTATGCCAAGGGGTGTCGAGACCTGGCGCATCACGCTGAAAACGGCGGCCGCGGCAATCCGTGGATCTGAGGTCTGTTCGACGGCGTTGATGTAGAAACTCGCCCGCACGAAACGGTCGGTGGCACGGGACGTTCCGGGCATGAATTCGCGCGGGTTCACGCCGTCCCAGTATTCGCGGATGGCAAGCTGGCGTTCGAAAGTGGGCTCGTTCGTCATCACCTGGTAGCTGCGGTCATGCCAAATGGTCATCTCGCCATCAACGAACTCAATGATCGCACTGTCCCCGCTGGTGTCCGAAATCGACACATGGACCGTTGCGGCCCGACCCGGAGGGCCCACCGGCACCTCACCGCCCTGAACCAGAATCGGGTCTTCGCGAAGGTCGGCCACCGCTTCAGCCACTGTCGCGTAGCGGTCGAGCAAGTACTGCGGAAAGATCGAGAGGGAGATCGTCGGTGTCTCGCCGTCATCTTCAGGGTAGATCGCTTCGACCTCCCACTGCAGGTTCACGACAAGCCCGGCTTCATTCATGCCGTCGGCGGTGGAGATGTCGTAACCGGATGTGGCGAGGCTGCCATAGCGCGAGGTCCAGGAGACGGAACGCTGGCCCGCCGCTCCCTGGTGTTCCATGCCGCGCGGGAAGACCCAGAGGTTGCTCACCATCGGCATCTTCCAGTCCATATTACGCCCTGTCAGCACGCGGTCGTCCGGCCCCAGATACACGGCGCGCGTGCAGGCCTCGGCGATCGGTGCGGCGGCGAGAATGAAGGAGGCCGCAACAGCGGCAATGGTGGTCGTAAATCGGGTCATTCGATCCTCCTGATTCTTTTTTCATGTCCTGCAATGCCGTGCCTTGCGGCAGTCACGCGCATCGGCACAATCCAGCGTATAAGAAGTATAAGTGCCGCATTTGCCGGTTTCCAGCGGTATCCAGTACCGCCCGGCGCGTGGGTTTGACCCCTGTTGCCGCCCAATGGGCCCGCATTTCGCCCCATTCCGCCCTGTCGGCGGCAATCCAGCAACCCCGGTAGGCACGTTGCTGCCGGCGCGGGCCTATCCGGCACGAGCGACGTCGCGCCGCGCCGGGTGGAGCGCGGGCCACTCGGCGACCACTTCCAGTCGCAGATCGTGCTCCTCGCGTAGCCGTCTCACGCGGTGGTCGAGGGCCTGCACGAGGCAGCCGGCCGTTTCGCCCGCGGAGAGCACAGGCGTGTCGTGCCGGCGGTGCAAAAGGTTCCAACGCGTGAGCGTCCTGATCAGGCTGGCGCCTTGGCGAATCTCCCTCGTGGCAGCGTCCAGGCGCTGACGCCAGGTCCCGGACGCGCCGCGGGCCAGTGTTTCGAGGGCTTGCTCCGCGTCCATGCCCGCTGCCAGCAACTCGTGCAGCGCACCGAGGAACGAAAGCCTCAGATTCAGGCCCGGCGACCGGCCAGCACGCAGAAACAAATCGCGCAAGCCATCCAGAAGAACGCGCCAGTAGCGGAAACCCAGCCAGAGCACGGCCGCAGTCAGAAGCATCGGTCGCAAGACCGCCCCGGCGTAACCAGCGAAGTCCAGGTCGCCGCCAAACACGGCGGGCAACGGCGCGGTCAGGATTGCGATCACCCAGATTCCCAACGGCAGCACCAGGCGCCCCTTGATCCGACCGACGGCGCTCGCCTCCCGACGCAGGTCCGAACCGAGTTGGCGCAGAGCGCGGTCCAGCCGGCCGACTTGGAGCATCCGCTCGATCCTCGGCAGTTCCTGCGGATGCACCAGCCCCTGCTCCACCAGATGGTCCGGCACGGGCCCGCGCCGGTCGCCGGCGCCCACGATCCCGAGGGCGCGGTCGGTGTCCACACCCGCCGCCAGAAGGACCCCACGCTCTTCCAGCCGTTCCGCTCGCCCGCTGTTCAATCGCCCCCGCGCATACCGGGGTCGGACCAAGGCAAACGACTGATTCGTTTCGACAATCCCTCGAATTTCCCAGTGATTTCTGCCTTAGACGCCCGTTTTGGCCCCCGAAAATGCCGTTTTAGCTGTCACGGTACTGCGCCATCTGACGATGAAAATCCCGCTCTGGCCCCACCCGCCCGTCCGGAAGACTCGAGGACGTCAGCGGAAGCAGCTCTTCCTCGAATTCGAGGCTTTCAAGGACGATGTCGGCATCGCGCCAGTAGGCCTCTGCCATTTCAGCGGGATATTTCAGTAGAACCTGCACCGCCTGACCCGAGGTTTCTCCGAGCAAGATATAGCCGGCCTGTCCGCCGGCGCCGCTGAATCGGATAACTGTCTCTACCCAGTCATAGGGAAACTCTTCTGATCTTCCCGACTCGGTGTCGTTGACGGTCCAGCCCGCCCTGTCAATCAGGCCATTGGGGCCGGTCACCGAGGGTTCCAGGTCGTCGGCCGAGCTCGCAGCCGTCGGTAGGAAGACATGAACCTCGGCATCATCCAGGGCATGACCCCGGGGAACAAAGGTAAAGGAGAACCCGCAACCCTCACCGATGCAACCGCCGTCCACTTCCATGGAATCCGGATATTGCGCGCTGATGGGGTATCGAAAGGCCGTGCCGTCGTAGGATCGCAGAACACGCGAGCCAGCAGGGCTGATGCGTTCTGCTTGATCGGCGGACTCCTGCTGGAGGGGCTGCAATGCGGGCCCCTTGTCTGGCGCTTCCGGGGCACAGGCTGTGGTGGCCACCAAGGTAACGCTCGCCAGGAGAGTCAGTAGATAGGGCTGCTGTATGTCGTTCAATCGGAATACCTCTGGTTATGCCGTTTCTTGGTGCTTGCTGGCAACGCGACCGGCCGTCACCGTACCGCGCGCATCGCGGCCATGGAAGACCTCGTCACGGGTATTCTCTCACTCCCTGAGCGATCAATTCACGGGCGTCGGCAGCATGTCGGTACGAGGTCGTTCGAAAGCAAAGGGGTCACGAAAGCAAAGGGGTCAGGTCTTGTTTCATGCATTGGCCAACTCCCCTTCAATTCTGTAGCAATGCCAGTTAAGAATCCGAACCCGTCATGCGCGGCACCACAAGCACGCTGCTTTCCTTCCGATTCGCATCGGCCACCGCACCGTCGAAGATCGCATCCCGTGCCGCCATCGCGTCGTCAAACGCCCCCTTGAGATCCGCATGCCGCTGTTTCATCCCCTCGGTCACGCGCGGCATGGCGCCGTCGAGGGTGCCGTAGAGGAACTGCAGGTCGGTGAACAGCTGGTCCTGCCAGTTCAGCACGTCCTGGAAGAACTCGCGCTCGGTGGCGATGTTGCCGGCTTCCCAGTCGTTCACCGCATCAATCACGGCCTGCATGGCTTCGGCCTTTTCCGTTTCGCTCTTGTCTTCGAAGATGCCGTGCTTGATGCGGGCCTGGTCGCGGATTTTTCTGAGTCCTATAAGCGTGGCCTGGAATTCGTTGAGCATGTCGTAGGTGGATTCGACCAGGCGCTGCTGCTCGGCCATGTGGGCGGGGTCGTATTGCTGGCGCGGGTCGAAGCGGACGGTGAGCGGCTGCTCGACCGTGGTGTCGCCCAGCGTGAGGCGAACGGTGTAGTCGCCGGCGGCGGTCGTGTAGCCGTCGATCTGCTTGTCGCCGCCTGAGGCGATGACGAAGTCGTCGAGTTGGTGCTCGATGGGGTCGACCGCGAAGTCCCAGACCGCGCGGTTCAGGCCCTGGCCGGCCGGCAGCGCGTAGGCCGAGCCCGAGCCGCCGCCCTCATTGCCCTTGTCGGCGCTGGATTCAAGCGTGCGGACGGTATTGCCATCGGCATCGACAATCTCGATTGAGAGCGTGTTTTCCTCGAGGTCCGGTTCTTCGGCCAGCGCGTAGTACAGCATGGCGCCGATCGGCGGGTTTTCGCCGCGCCCCGGGGGACGATCGCCTTCCAGGCGCAGGATGTCGGCGGTCGACGGCGCGTAGAGGTGTGCGGCCGCGTTTGGCTGTTCGGCGTCGAACTGCCGCAGCGGCGACAGGTCGTCGAGAATCCAGAACGAGCGGCCCTGGGTGGCCACGACAAGATCGCCGCGGTGGATTCTGAGATCCGTGATGGGAACAATCGGCAGGTCGTCGGCGTGGAGCTTGCGCCAGTTGCTGGCGCCGTTCTTGTTGTTTGCAGCGTTGAAGGAATAAAACAGGCCCATCTCGGTGCCGGCGTA
>Ga0209925_1000040_pt1 | contig 56266 bp, 52 predicted proteins | sample SalPonR2_A_D1_MG_FD_185702 | JGI IMG/M metagenome (GOLD analysis project Ga0209925, IMG submission 185702) | Salt pond soil microbial communities from South San Francisco under conditions of wetland restoration - Salt Pond MetaG R2_A_D1_MG... ... | reverse complement strand
ATAATATTGTAAATAAGACAAATGATTACTGGATTTAAAACCAAGATCGACCGTAATAGCATCTACTGTAAAATTTAAGGTAGTATGCTTGCTTAAAATTTTTAAGGCATAAAGTAAAAAGGCACTATCCTTCCCGCCTGATAAAGCAACTAATATATTTTCTTCCGGATTAATTAAGTTAAACTCAGCTATCGCTTCCATTATTTTATTATTATGTATTTTATCCAGATATAAATCCAATTTTCCACCTCATATCTGCGAGAAAGCTTCTTATAATCTAAAAATAAATACCTGACTATATCTTAATCTCTGTCACAGATTTTTCTATACTTACAATAACTGCATACTTTATCATTTTTTCTTCTTGTAAACTCTTCTTCTCGCAGGGGGATATTCCATTTTTCATCTTTTAAATATTTTTTCATATTTTTGAGACTATCTTCTATTGCATTTTCAACCTCAGGTACAATCTTATAATTAAATAGTTGTTTTTTGCATTTCTGTTCATATAAATAGATAAAAGAAGTTTCTGTTTCACCAGTATACTCATTATTTTGATAATAGTAATAAACATATAACTTTAATTGGTTTAAGTTGCTATTTTTTTCTTGACCTGTTTTCCAGTCGATAATATGAGGCTTTTTATTTTTTCCCTTCTTAAATATTAAATCAGGGATTGCATAAACCTTTGTTCCTTTATAATCAAAACTTTCAAATGTATTTATATCAAAGGATTTAACATAAAAAGAATTTTTAATATTTTCTATAATATCTGTATTAAGCAGGTAGTTTATGATTTTATCCTTTTTGTATTTAATAAAATCTATTTTGCTTAAACTAAGCTGGCCATCATAATAAATATCTTTTAGCATAGTGTGTTTTGTTGGGCTCATTTCCCAGGCAGATTTATTTTTGGATTCTAAAACAGCGTCATTAAGATTTTTTTTAATATTTTTATCTAAGTTTGTTCTACTGAGTGAAAGGCCTTCATCTATTATTCTGTGTAAAAGATGGTGGACTGAACTACCCAAAACTGAATCTAAAGATTCCAATTTTTTTAATCTATATGTCTTTTTCTTTTCCTCCGGTGCATCCCATTCCCAACCATTATGACTCTTATAATACTGATAATAATATTTACGTAAACAGGTTTTAAATAATCTATCCCTCGAAAGAGACCAGGACCACTCCGGATATTTTCTGTGTTTATAGGCCATTTTTGTATTCACCCTTAATTTCTTTTATTAAATTGTTGATTTTATCAAGATGAGAACCCTTCCAGTAAATTTGCCTGCAGTTTGGACAAATATAAAATTTATTGTAATATTTTTTTGTTTTTGGTTCTAAAAGATCTATAATATCCTTTTTTTCAACCCTTTTTAAAAGATGATTACACTTAGGACAACGGCTTGATTTTTTTATATACTTTAATAACTTATATCTAAATATGACTTCTTTCAACTGCTGATGAGGTTTGTCAGCACGAATAAAATATCCATATTTAACAACCTTACGCATTAACAGTCCATGATCTCTTGTTAATAGTATTCTATTTTCCTGGCTTGATTTTTCAGCTAAATATTTATCCCCATAATCATTATAATAAAGAGTATCAAAACCCAAAATCCTCAGGTAGTTAACCAATTTACCCAGGTGTGCATCTGCAATAAATTTTGGTTGATAGGGATATTTTTTTCTGATTGTTTGCTGTGAAGATTCGATATCTAACTTTCTAAAAACAGGATATGCACTTATCTGATCTCCATCAGATACCAGATAATTAAAATCTATAACAAAATTCTCTTTTATTAATAAGTAAACCTCGGTATGGGGAATACCTTCCCCCTCTAAAATATCCTTGATGGTCTGCCTGTTTTTAAAACTTATCTCCCTTACTTTCTTATTTTTTGATTTAAAAAAATGGTTTAATTCTCCAAATAGCCTTAGATATACCTTTTTACCCATAATAATTCCTCTTTATTAATCATTTATGAAAAATACTCCCACTCCATCCTTACCTAGATGAACTGTCAGAACATTACTGATCATGTTAATCATAAAATCAGTTGTACCAAAGCGTTCCATAATCATATCTTTTAACTTAAGTGCATATTCCATCTTACCAGAATAACTAATACCAATTAATTGATTTTTAAGGTTAGAACCTCTCTCTTCCATAATTTTTATTATTTTATCATAAGCCTTATTGTAACCGCGAACTTTTTTAAAAAACTGTATTTTGCCTTTTTTCACCTCTAAAATGGGTTTTATATTGAATAGGTTACCAACAAAGGCAGTTGTTTTATTGATTCTTCCACCTGTTTTTAAACTTTCTAAATCATTTAAAGTAAAAATATGTTCTATTTTTTCAGAAATATTTCGCAAATTTTTAACTATTTCCTGAAACGATAAATTATCATTCTCAAATTGAATGGCCTTTTGTACTAAAAGTCCGATTGCAGTTGACCCACACTGTGTATCTAATATTTCAATCTCAAAATTAGGATATATTTCTTTTGTATTATCAGCCACAATTTTTGCGGATTGATAGGCACCTGACATTTTGGAGGAAAAAGCTAGATATATGCATTTCAGCTTTTCTTTGGCACATTCTTTGAAGATGTTTTCAAAATCTATTACCCTAACCTGTGAAGTGGTAATATGACGTTTTTCTTCTATAAAATTAATAAGTTGTTTATTGTTGATATCCACCCCATCAAGATATGTTGTTTGATCAACAATTATTCTGAAGGGTAATATCTTCACATTATTATTCTCCAAATATTTTCGCGGCATGTCACAGGCACTATCTACAACTATTTTTATATTACTCATAACATCATTCCTCAAATCTCTTGATTTTTATAATTCTTCTTAATTAAGGTGCTTGCTGTGTTCAGTATATTTTGCCCTTTCTCCCCCAATTAATTTGGGACGAGTTCTGGCTAATGTCAAATGGGCTTCACCTATTTTATTTATATCTATTCTAACCGGTATGGCTACATGTTTTAAGTGCATACCTATAAAGGTGTCTCCAATATCCATTCCAGCATGTGCCTTGATCTTTTCTATCGATACTGGATTATCAAAATGTTGATATGCAGCAGTTGCTAAAGAACCGCCGGCACTTTTATGAGGTACAGCATTGACTACTTCCCAATTATATTTTCCAGCACATTCTTTTTCTACTATTAATGCCCTATTTAAATGTTCACAGCACTGAACAGCCAGATATAGCTCATTCTTTTTTATTATAGGGAGTATAGCTTGTATAATGGCTTCACCTATTTCTAGATTGGTCGCAGTGCCTATTTTATTACCAGTAATTTCACTGGTACTACCTCCTAATATGAATATGCTTCCTTTAAGTAGATTCGTTATTTTCAATAATTCTTCCAATGAGTTCTTGGTTTGCTGGACAATCTTTTCTATATCCATTTTTATAACCTCCATCTTATATGTTCTTATATCATTTTAACTATTAAATTGACATTTTTCAAATTTAACTTAGTTATAAAAACTTTTTTAATGCCTTACCATCCAGATAATTATAACCGGAACCCTGCTGAAAATCAATACGATTCATTCTATTTAAGATCATCTGATGTATTTGAGCCCAGTGCTTACCCCAGTTAACAAAAAGAGTCTTATCTTCAGGCGCTCTACCTAATAATCTCTGAACAGCAATCTCAGGTGATAGATATTTTAAAAATGTTAAAACCCTTTTTATATAATCTTCTTTACTACATATTTTTATTTGTCCCTTTTGATACATTTCAGCAAATTGAGTATTCTCTCTTATATATAAAGCATGTAACTTCACATTATCAACTTTTAAAGCTGACAATACTTTTGCATTTTCAATAACATCTTGTTTCTCATCTCCCGGCAGGTTCAAAATTAAATGAACTCCAGTATCTATCTCAAATTTATGAGCTGTTAAAACTGCATCTATAAACTCAGCCAGGCTATGCCCGCGATTCACTTTGTTTAAAGTATGATAATTTACCGTCTGCAAGCCAAGTTCTAAGGTTAAATTAATATCCAGATTTTTTCTTTCAATCAAATTAGTTAGTTCTTCTATATAATATTCATTGATACAATCTGGTCTGGTAGAAAAACAAACTTCTACAACATCTTTGACAGAAGCGGCTTTTTGCAAATGTTGTTTTAAAATATCAAGTGGTAAATATGTATTACTAAAGTTTTGGAAATATGCAATAAATTTTTCTGCGTTATACTTATTAGATATATTTTCTTTTAGAGATTCTATCTGAGTTATAACATCCTGTTCATAATCATTACTTTCAAAAACCGCACCTGATTCTCCACAAAAGTAACAGCCCCCCCTGCCCAAGTTTCCATCTCGGTTAGGACAGCTAACTTTTATATTGACTGGAATTTTATATGTTTTAACCCCATATTTATTTTTTAAATGTTCAGAATACTTATAATATCTCAAATCACCACCACCTTATAAAAAAGCAAAAGACAGTCTAAACTGCCTTTTCTTAGAATTAATCATAATTTTCTATTTTTTCTTTAAATTTTTTCAAATCAGGAAAGAGATAACCATAAAATTCATATAAATTATATTCACTGTCATGGTCGTATTGTTGTTGTCTCTCTTCCCAATCTTTTGACAGATAATGAGAAATCATTTCAACGAATTCCTCTGCTTCTTGACTGGTTAAATATACTTTGCTAGATGAAGTTAATAAATCTAAGGTGTAATTAAATTTTTCAAGTTTTTCTTTAGGATCATCTAAATTTCCTAAAAATTTGTAGAAATCGACTATGCGATTTTCTAGATGATTTATATAACCATTAAGCCAACCTAAGTCATTCTCTTTTAGATATTTAAAAATTATCTCCTTGCCTTTAATAGATTTTGCTGTCAACCTTATCTTTTTTTCTTGAGAATCTTCTGATTCAACCTCGGTTAAGATATCATATTTTATTAATCTGTCAAGATAATCATCAATCAATTTAGCATTCCCATCTAGTCCGTTAATTATGGTCTCTCTACTAACAATATCAAAATTAATGATATCTATAATATCCTGTACCAAAGGATCCCCTATTAATTCCAACTGTTCTTTTTTGTCTAATTTAAGTACATCCCGCATGCTAAAAACCTCCTATTAATGAAAAACAAATTATCCGTTATACATCTTATTATTCTATAAATATATTTGTAATCCTTTAAAAAAGGATGGGTATTTAACCCATCCTTACTTTTGACATCGTAGCTGCTTGTTTACAAAACTTATAACGAAAATTTCATTATCAGATTTGCCAAGTTGTTTACTGCTTAAACACCATTTTATTTCTAGTGATTATTTTTAAATATAGTTTTCCGTAACACTTGAACCAATTTTTATGGAAGAAAATATAATAACCCCGGTAATTGCATTAATAATACTGGCTGGAATTACTATCGTATAAAATAAAGCTGTAAAAGGACCTGGCAGGCCGAAAAGTAAAGCAGCTGTCCCTAAAAATACCGCACCACTGATTAAAGTTCCTATTAATGTTATTATAGCCACACCTATTTTATTACTGAATTTACTCATAACTGGGCCCAATATAGCAAATACAATGAAAAAGGTTAACATCTTATCAACAATATTTGCTACCTGTCCTCCTGGAAACCCAGTTGTTAAGGCTGTAAATATTCCTGTTGCCAAAGCAACTAAAAATCCTAATTTAAAATCCCTCTTAATAATTAATACTATGAACATCATCGCCAGTGAAAAATCCGGCTTCATTCCCAATAATAAAGGTGGAAACACCGCATGTAATATAAAACCAATCGCTACCAACAAAGAAGCCTGTACAATATCTTTAGTTTTCATTAAATTCATCTCCCTTTTATTTTTTAAATACTAAACTAACTACTTTCACCATCTATCTTAGAAAGGGAGAAAAGCCACCAGGTATCCATGTTTAAGTAATAATTATTAATATTCTTCATTCTCATAATCATCCTCACTACTCAATATACTTTTTAAAATTAAAAAAATCCTTCACCCCATCAGGGACGAAAGATTTAAATTCCGTGATACCACCCATTTTAATCAATTAAAATGATTCACTCTTAAGGAAACCAAAATTTGAGTTCCTTCTTTATTTATAACGGTAAGCATCCGGCCTAGAATACTCTTTTCTTGAAAAGAAAATTTCACCCTGCATCTCCCAAGTCCATTCACTACTTTTTTAATACCGGCTTCTCAGCTCCACCGATTCTCTGTAATTAAAATAAAATAGTTACTCGTCTTGTTCACAGATTTTTCTCTTTAGATTATAATATTTTATATAATATTAGCATATATTTAATCACCTGTCAAGGATAAGAGGAAAAATTAGTTCATCTTCGAGTATATTAATGTTGTTTATAAAAAGTAGTTAATTTTATTATTAGATCGTTCATTTTGTTAGTGTGACCTTTTGCTTTGTAGCTCTATGTTTTGATCAATTTGAACTTTGAACTATTAGAATCCATATTTATTTCCTTTACCATATCAACCATTAAGTCTACATTACTCATCTTTTTTTTATTCAATAATTCATCTATTCTTTTTTCTATTCTTACTTTTAAAACAGAATCCTCTATGTTCTTTTTCTTGACAGCCTTAAATCTGATATTTTTATCATCTGTTCTTATAACCTGAAATTGTTTTAGACCTTTAATGTGCAGTTCAACAAACACAATTGGATGGATAAAGTCGAGTTCTCCGTTTTTATTTCTTAACCAAAGTAAATCCTCTTCTCTACCGGAAACCGGTTGTACATAAGTAAAGGGCCATTTTTTATTTTCTTTATCTATTTTTATAGTCAAATCATCAATCTTATATCTTATAAGTGGTTCGGTATAATTATAGAGGTTAGTAAGCAAAATATGATCTTCCTTAATCTCAATTATATTCAAATCATCAAATAAATACATTCCCTTTTGACCACAACCAATCCCCATCAATAAAGACTCAGAAGTCCCATAAAAATTATAAGGGATTTGCCCCCAATATTCTTCTATAACAGAAGCTGTTTGGGCTGTTAAGGGTTCACCTCCACATAGAATTGTTTGTGGTTTAATATCTAAATTACCCTTTTGTTGATAGTCTAATAACATCTTGATGACAGAAGGATACCCGCTTATAACATCAGGTTGTAACTCATTCAATTTATCAAAATAATTTTTGAGCGGATAATTTACATCAACTAACAAAAAATCTTTATAAAAATGTTGTTCAAATTTATTGATTGGACTCAAAAAGAAACTTACCCCTGCATAATGTCCATCAACTGCACCAACATAACAATATTTTTTTCTCTTTAGACCAAAGTGATCAAATAGTCGACTGGCCCCCACCGCCTTAAGGAGTTCCCAATTATCTTTACTATAAATATAATAACCGATTTCACCTGTAGTGCCAGAAGTATGAATAATATAATATTTATCCTTATATAAAGAATTAGGATCAGGATTTTTTTCTATAAATTCTGTGACAGAATTTTTATCAATTTCATTATTGGTCACTAATTGATTGAAGTTGTCCATTATCATCTTTTTGTTTGTTTGAGGAAGATCTTCGAGTTTTAAATCTTTTATGTTTTCAAAATATATATCTGCATCTTGAAGTAATTCCCTGTAAAACTGGCTATTTTGATAGCTGTATTTGATAAGATTAATCAATTTTAGCCGCTGAATTTTACTAATATGTTCTTCACTATATTTAAGATGGCGGTCATAAGAAATTTTCTTCCATAATATATTTAAAAAACCCATTTGTATTCCTCCATTAACAATTAATTAAAAATCTGATACAATAAAAATGGTGATAGATATGTTTTACTATAAGTTTAACAAAGAAAAAGAAAGAAATTGTGATGTGTTACTTTTTGCCAATCAGCAAATATATGAGAAAATTGAAGATGACTCAATACAACAATTATTTAATGCAAGTAAATTACCAGGTGCTGTAAAGGTAATTGGTCTGCCCGATATTCATATTGGTTATGGATTACCAATAGGTGGTGTTCTGGCAGTTAATATGAAAGAAGGAGTTGTATCTCCTGGAGCTGTCGGTTTTGATATCAACTGTGGTGTTAGGCTATTAACGTCCAATTTAAAAAAAAATAATATTTTAAACCAAATAGAAACCATATTACAAAAATTTAAAAATAATATACCTGCCGGTGTTGGAGTAAACTCCAATCTAGATTTAACTAAAAGTCAATTTAAAAATATAGTTGAACAGGGTGTGCCATATTTAATTGATGAATTTAGCTATGGCAATATAGACGATATTCAAAATATTGAAGATGGCGGAGTATTTCCGAAGGCAAACTTTGCTTGTATATCTAATAAAGCTATGAAAAGAGGTATTACACAGGTTGGTAGCCTGGGTTCAGGCAACCATTTTGTTGAACTTCAGTATGTTGAGCAAGTGTTTGACAGCAATCCTGACTTTAAAGAAGGTCAAGTCACAATAATGATCCATACCGGTTCGAGAGGCTTTGGGCACCAAGTTGCCAAAGATTATATAAACAAAGCAGTTGCAATGAGTAAAAAGTCATCCTTCGATTTTCCCGTTAAAAATTTAGCTTATTTACCACTTAATACAAAAAATGCACAGGATTATCTCTCTGCAATGGCCTGTGCTGCCAACTTTGCTTATTCGAATAGGCAAGTTTTAACTCGAGAAGTAAGAAAAATCTTTAAGTCTCTTTATCCTAATCATGTCTTAACTTTATTTTATGACTTAACACACAATATTGCAAGATTTGAAGAACATAAGATTGATAGAAAACAGGATAAATATCTAATTCATAGAAAAGGTGCAACAAGATTAGATTATAACTCATATGCACTTCTACCCGGATCAATGGGTACAGCAAGTTATGTGATTAAATCTGCTAATTCTCAATCAAACAAGGATTCATTAACATCTATTGCTCACGGCGCAGGTCGGGTAATGGGTAGAAGAGAGGCCAAAAGAAATATTACCAATCATCAACATAAACAGGCATTAAAATCAGTAAAGGTTCTCTCTTCTTCTAATGATAGCTTATTGGATGAATCTCCTCTTGTATATAAAAATATTGATGATGTGATAGAATCAATGATAGAAACAAAACTAGCTTACCCTTTAGCTAGATTAAAACCACTAGCTGTTTTAAAAGGATAAAGGAGGAAACTTTATGAACATTGGAGCATTTCTAGATATAGATGGAACACTATACAGAAATTCACTGATGATACAGCATTTTAAAAAAATGATTAAATATGAAGTAATTGATCCCGTTGTTTGGCATGATAAAGTTAAAAGGACTTATGATAAATGGAGAACAAGAAGTGGTTCATATGAAGATTATTTAGAAGAATTAGCCGAAATATATATTAATGAGTTGAAAGGACTCAAAATAGCTGATTTAGATTTTGTCAATGATCAGGTTATTAAATTAAGTGGTGATATAGTATACCGTTATACCAGATATATAATAAACTGCCATCTTAAAAAAAATCATAAGGTGTTTTTTATTTCAGGTAGCCCAGAATTTTTGGTAAAAAAAATGGCAGAAAAGTATAGAGTAACCGACTTTCAAGGAAGCAAATATATATTAGATGATAATGGGCTTTTTACTGGTAAGGTCATCAAAATGTGGAAGTCAAATAATAAAGAAAAAGTTTTAGATAAATTTGTGCGCAAATACAATATAAATTTAAAAGAAAGCTTTTCATATGGGGATACTCAGGGAGACTTCAGCATGTTTAAAATGACAGGTAACCCGTTTGCATTTAATCCTAATAAAGAATTAATTCGAGCTATAAAACAAGACAAAAAATTAAAAAATAAAACCACTATAATCATTGAGAGAAAAGATAATATTTATAAAATAAAACCTGATATTGAAATTATAAATATCAAATAAAAGACCCCCTGGAATAGGAGGTTTAATACTTTATTATGCCTGGTCTTTTATATTAAGATATTTTACTTTTTCTTTGTAACTTTTTATTATTAATCTTGCCAGTTCTTTATCAAATTCTAAGTCTTCAACATAATACCAAATATGATCATCATTCCTACCTTCACAAGATTTACGTTCTAAATCTGTTTCCTCTTCACTCTCTTCATAATAAAAGGCAAACTTCAGCTTATTATTAGCCTGAAAAGCAACTGACATAAACATGCCATCTTGCGGCCTATTCTTTGATACATAAAAGCTCATTCCATTATGTATTACTTTCCAAGCAATATTATTTTTAAAGTTTTCTAAAAAAGGAAATATTTTTTTCAAAAAATAATTATAAAAATGAAGATATCTGGGCATATGTTTTTTTAAAAATTCTTTTTCTCGTTTATGATTAATCTTTGGTAACATTTTCTTTAATTTGTTGATTTTTATTTTTACTACAACATAATCATAGACATTTGACATGATATCCCTCCAAACTTAGAAACAAAAAATATATTATCCTAGTATATTATTATATAATAATATCTAATAAAAGTAAACATCTTATTTTGCATTGGAGCGGGCAACGGGAATTGAACCCGCAGCTTTAACCTTGGGAAGGTTACACTCTACCGTTGAGTTATGCCCGCTTTTTATAAGTATAACATTTTTACTATTTTTATACAATAAGTTATTCATTAATAGCCTTATAACTAATTCTTTTAAATCCTTCACCTAATACTTCGTGGGCCTCATTCATGATGACAAAGGCATCCTTATCAATTTCTCTAATTAGATTTTTAAGTTTGGTAATTTCTGCCCTATTTATAGTAACCAGAAGGATATCCTTCTTTTTACCACTATAACCACCATAACCATTAAAAGCAGTTACTCCACGATGCATTTGAGATAAAATATGTTCTTTTATACTATTAGACTTATCAGATATAATAAATACGGATTTAGAAACATTAAAACCCTGCTGTATTATATCAATAATTTTTGTACTTATAAATATAGTAATCGCGGCATATAAGGCTAGTTCAATATCGAAAAATATTCCTGCCATCAAAATAACTATTCCGTCAATTAAAAAAAGACCCTGCCCAATACTAAATTGTGGAAAAAAATAACTTATCAAGGTTGCTATTAAGTCAGTACCACCAGTTGTACCGCCTCCTCTGAAAACAATACCCATTCCCAGCCCCCCCAATACACCTCCATAAATGCTGGCTAAGATGACTTCATATGTAAGGGGTTCTAATATTGGTGTTAATAAATCAACTGATAAAGATAAAACTATGATTCCCCAAAGTGTCTTAGTTCCTATACTACCTCCCAAAAAGTAAACAGCTGCTATGAATAAAGGGATGTTGATCAATAAAATGATTATACCTACCTGAAAACCATACATATGGTATAATATTGTCGCTACACCACTTATTCCGCCAGCTGCAATTTTGTTAGGGACAGTTAATAATACTAGAGAAAGTGCAGTGATTATACCGCCAACAGTGATCAAAAAATAATCTTTTATTAATTTTTTTATTTTCATCTTATAAATTTCACCTCCAAAACTCAACCCCGTATTTAGACTACGGGGTATAATTATTAAGGTTATATTATTATGATATATAATATCATATTTTTTATTTTAAATTGACTTTACCTTTATATATCTGACCCCTAACACTGTCGATAGTAACTGTTTGTCCATTCTTTAAAATATTCAAAGCCTCTACTGCATTAACAACAACCGGTTTATTGTACTTAATGCCAATAATAGCTGAATGAGACGTCACGCCACCTTCAACCGCAATAATACCAGCAGCTTTTTTAATTGCTTCATTATATTGGTTATTAGTAGAACGGGTCACAAGTATATCCCCTTCTTGAATATTATTTAGGGCTTGATTAGCACTACTTATGATTTTTACCGGACCATGGATAATCTTTCTTCCAATTCCCTTGCCCTCAACAATCGGATCACCAACTATATCAACTTTTATTAAATTAGTAGTACCGGGTGTTCCTACCGGTACACCAGCTGTTAGTATTACCAAATTCCCTTCACTAACAAGACCGTTATCCAAAGCAACATTAATAGAATTGTCCATCATCTCATCTGTAGACTCACTGTCTGAAGACATTGTGGGATATACACCCCAACTTAATACAAGCTGATGATAAACCATATCATTAGGGGTTACTGCTATTATTCGGGTTAATGAGCGGCATTTAGAAACCATGCGTGCAGTTGAACCTGAGCCTGTAGCAGTAATGATAGCATCAGCAGATAATCCAGAAGCTATTTCACAGGACCCTATACTGATCGCCTCTGTAACAGTATCTGCCTTTATCGCTTTGCGACTGCTTAATTGTCCTTTATAAGCTTCTGAAAGCTCAATTTCCCGGGCAATATTTGCCATTGTCTTTACAGACTGAACTGGGAAATTACCTATAGCAGTCTCACCGGACAACATGGTAGCATCTGTACCATCAAAAATAGCATTCGCTACATCTGAGGCTTCAGCCCTGGTCGGGCGAGGATTTCTAATCATTGAGTCAAGAAGTTGGGTAGCTGTAATTACCGGTTTGGCTACTTCATTACATTTTTTTATAATTGTCTTTTGTATAATAGGTACCTTTTCTGCTGCTATTTCTACACCAAGATCCCCTCTCGCAATCATTATCCCATCAGAAACCTCTATAATTTCATCAATATTTATTACGGCCTCTTCACTCTCAATTTTTGAAATTATTTTTATCTGCTGAGCCCACTCTTCTTCAAGCAGCCTTCTTATCTCTAATACGTCATCTGCTTTGCGAATAAAAGATGCCGCAATAAAGTGGATGTTATGTTTAATCCCAAATATTATATCCTTTTTATCTTTTTCAGTAATTGCAGGTAAGGTTGTTTTAATACCTGGAATATTGACACCTTTGTGTGAACCCAACTCACCTCCATTAATTACCGTACAAATTATCTTTTGATTCTTGATCTCTTTTACGCCAAGCTCAATCAAACCATCATCCAAAAGAATCCTTGATTCTAAATTAATGTCCTCAACGATATTATCATACTTAATTTGAAATCTTTTTTCATTACCAATTACTTCATTAGGTGTTATAATAACTTCAGCCTTATTTTTCAGTGTTATTTTCTCGTTTTCCATCTTACCTGTTCTTATTTCTGGTCCCTGGGTATCAAGTATAATTCCTATGGGCTTATCAATTTCTTCTTCAACTTCTTTTATTAATTCAATTCTTCTGCCGTGTTCTTGTTGATCCCCGTGAGAAAAATTCATTCTCGCAACATCCATACCCGTTTCTGCTAACTTTCTTATTATACCTTTATCATTAGTGGCTGGTCCTAATGTGCATACAATCTTGGTTTTTATCATTTTTCAACCCCCACCCTATAGTGACAATATGCGTGCTAAATTATATATATCCATATCTATATTTTTCTCTTTTTTAAGTACTTCATCTAGATCAACACCAACAATACTATTTCCTATATAACTAATCATCTTTTTTTGTTTCCCATCTAATAAGAGATCAACAGCTTCTGCTCCCATCTGTGTAGAAATAATTCGATCAACGGCAGTAGGGGAACCGCCTCTTTGCAGATGACCCAGAATTGTTACCCTGGTTTCTACGGAAAGTTCGGCTCTAATATGGTTACCGATTATTGTACCAATATTTTGTTCGCATTCTTCACCATTTTTTAAGTTTTTACCAGCTCCTTCAGCCACCACAATTATATTATGCAGTTTGCCCCTCTCAAAACCAGATTTACAGTTATTTACCACATCATCTAACCTGAATTCTATCTCAGGTATTAATATGGATTCTGCCCCTCCACACATGCCTGTATATAGAGCTAAATAACCTGAATCTCTGCCCATGATCTCTACTACAAAGGTCCTTTCATGCGAGGTTGCAGTATCTCTCACCTTGTTTAAAGCATCTAAAACAGTATTCATAGCAGTATCAAATCCAATTGAAGCATCTGTCATAGCTAAATCATTATCGATCGTGGCAGGAATACCCATAACAGGAACATCAAATTCATCATGTAGTAATTTGGCTCCTTTTAATGAACCATTACCTCCAATGATCACCATGCCTCCTATATCTAATTCCTTTATTTTTTCATATGCCTTTTCTCTACCTTCTTCTGTTTCAAATTCTCTGCAGCGGGCTGTCCTTAATACTGTACCACCTCTGTGTATAATATCACCAACAGATCTTCTAGTCATTTCTCCGTAATTACCGTCCAATAATCCACTGAATCCATTATAAAAACCAATAACCTCTGTATTTCTATAAACAGCAGTTCTGACTACAGACCTAATAGCTGAATTCATTCCCGGGGCGTCGCCACCACTGGTTAATACTCCAATTCTTTTCACAAATTATGCCTCCTTAGATTTATAAGATATAATTATGAGCTATAAGAAAAAAAACAACAATAAGTCTTTAATATTACACCTTTTTAAGTAAAAATAAGATGGCTGGTAAAGGTTACTACAATACCAGCAAAAATAACACCAGTTATAATTGCAAGTAGGGCACTTTTAAATTTGATTTTAAATATAACTGCAGCAATACTGGCCGTCCAAGCACCTGTAGTTGGAAACGGAATTGCGGTAAATAAAATTAAACCTATAGCACCATATTTTTCTACTTTGTCGCTTTTTTTTAATGTCCTTTTATAAAGCCAATCAAAAAATCTCTCCATAATTTTAAAATGTTTTATTAGATACTCTCTAACGGGATTTAATATCAATAATAAGGGAAAAATCGGAATTATATTTCCAATGATACTTATCAATAAAACATTATATGGATTGAGACCTAAAGATATTCCTAAGGGAACTGAGCCCCTCAACTCCACAAAAGGCAGCATTGCAGTTAAAAATACTGTTAATTCTTTAGAAAAATAATGTCTAATAAACTCAATCATAACTTCCATTTAAAATATCCTCCATATCAGTAAATTTCATATAAATTATCGGGTATAATAAGATTTAATTTTTCCACTGTATTTTTGCTTAATTTCAGCCAATAAAGATGATCTGTAATTACTTTTTTATATTCATTAGAAAATATTAAAGGAGTCTGACCTTTATTATCATTAATAAATCCTTTTAACTCTTTTATTTGGCTTCTTGTAAGACCGCCTAAGTTAATATCTATTATCTTATCCTTCAGATTTATTATTTTATCGGCAATTATACTCTCATTATCTGATTTTTTACCGGCAACCAAAATAATATTGCCATCTTTTAAATTTTTTTTGTAATTTTTAAAAATTTCGGGGAATACTACCACATCAATTGAACTATCCCAATCTTCTAAAGTTATAAAAGCCATCAAATTATTATTTTTGGTATAATGTTGATGGATTTCTATTATTCTACCGGCCAGACAGATATTATAACTATCTACATTCATTATATTACAGCTGGCATTAGTCAGCTTTTTGATCTTCTTTTTGTAATCATCTAAGGGATGACCGGAAACATAAATACCCAAAAATTCTTTTTCCTGTTCCAACTTTATATCGAGTCCAATCTCATTTAAATCTGGATATTCAATACTGTTTTCAAAAAACTCTTCTTCATTTTCAAACATATCAAAAAATGAGGTCTGATTTTTATTAACTATCTTTTTACTATTTAAATTTTTCTCATATATCTCTTCATATTTAGTTAAAAGTTGGGATCTCTTAATACCTAAATTATCAAAACAACCGGATTTAATCAAAGCTTCGATTGTTGTAATGTTAATATTTTTGATGTTTATCTTATTCAAAAAATCCTCAAATGATTTATAGGCTTCCTTTTCTCTTGAATTTACAATGGTTTTGATAGCATTTGTACCAACATTTTTAATAGCCTTTAAACCAAATCTAATATTTCCTTTATTGTTGGGTACGAAATCATAAAAGCTTTCATTGATATCGGGAGGCAGTACATCTAATCCCATATCTTTTGCTTCCTTGATATAAAGCGATACCTTGTCTAAATTATTCATAACACTTGATAAAAGTGCAGCCATAAACTCAGATGGATACTTAGCCTTCAAATAGGCAGTTTGATAAGCTAGCAAAGCATAAGCAGCACTATGAGATTTATTAAAACCATAACCTGCAAAATACTCCATTTGATCAAAAATTTCAGAAGCTATTTCTTTTTTTATGCCTTCTTTAAATGCACCTTGAATAAATCTTTCTCGCTCATCCTGAATCATCTTTACTTTCTTTTTGCCCATGCCTCTTCTTAATAGATCCGCTTCACCCATGGAATATCCAGCTAATTTACTGGCTATCTCCATAACCTGTTCCTGGTATAAGATCATACCATAGGTTTCTTTTAAAATGGGTTCTAATTTTGGATGTATATATTCGGCTTTCTTTTCACCATGTCGGCATTTTATATAATCACCTACTATATTACTGCCCAATGGACCAGGTCTGCCCAGGGCAAGTAATGCAATAATATCTTCAAATCGCTTCGGCTTTAACTTCTTATTTAAATCCTGAAAAAGACGTGATTCCATCTGGAATACCCCAAGAGTCTGCCCTTTATGTAACATTTTATAAACATCTGGATCATCTCGGGGTATCTCTTCTATATCAAGTGAAACATCCTTGTTCTTTTTAATTAAATTTAAAGATTTATTAATTATCGTTAAATTTCTCAAACCTAAAAAATCCATCTTTAATAAGCCCATATCTTCAAGATCATCCATCGGTAATTGGGTGATTATATTACCATCTTGGAGCTGAAGAGGTATTATGTTTTGTAAATTTTCTGGTCCGATAATTACCCCTGCTGCATGTGTTGAAATATGTCGGGGTAAGCCCTCTATTTCACGTGAATAATCAATAAGTTTTTTTACTTCTTCATCTTTTTTATAACTATCTATAAGTTTTTCACTTTTCTTTAATGCCGTAGATAAATCTATACCGGGCTGAGTAGGAATCATCTTGGCAATTTTATCGACCTTAGCATAAGGAATATCAAGAGCCCTTCCCACATCTCTTATAGCAGCTCTGGCCGCCATTGTACCAAAAGTACCAATTTGAGCCACTCTGTCCTTGCCATACCTTTCTTTTACATATTCAATAATCTCATCTCTTCTCTCATCAAAATCTATATCGATATCTGGCATAGTTATTCGTTCTGGATTTAAAAATCTTTCAAAGATTAAACCATATTTTAAGGGGTTTATCCTGGTAATATCTAAGAGATAAGAAACAAGGCTGCCGGCTGCAGAACCTCGTCCGGGTCCTACTCTAATATTATGATCTTTGGCAAACTTTATAAAGTCCCAGACTATCAAGAAATAAGTAGTATATCCCATATCTTTAATAATATTCAGCTCATAATTCATCCTTTCAACTGCCTGAGAATTGTTCTCTAAATCTTTTTCTTTTAATCCATCTAAACATAATTCTTTTAAATAAGAAACTGTACTTTCCTGGTTGACATCGGGATAATCAGGCAGATAAAATTTATCTGCTCCCAAACTTACATCAATTCTTTCGCTTATCTTTAATGTATTTTCATAACCTTCCCTGATATCAGGAAATAATTTATACATCTCAAGAGAACTCTTAAAATAAAAATTGTCATTCGGAAAGGTCATTCTATTCTCATCATTTACAGTTTTTCCGGTCTGCAGAGCCAATAATACATCATGGACCTGGGCATCTTTTTTATCTTTATAGTGTACATCATTACTTATAACAAGAGGAATATCATCTTCATTTGCTATTTCTATTAAAGCTGTATTCACTCTTTTTTCCTGTGGCAGGTTATGATCCTGCAGCTCTAAGAAGTAATTTTCTTGACCATATATTTGTCTGTACTCTTTGATTTTATCTTTGATACCTTCTTTTTTTTCATTATTAAGTATACTTTGAGATATTTCGCCCTGCAAACAGCCTGATAAAGCTATTATCCCATCCTTGTATTCGTATAGTAGATCTTTATCCACTCTCGGTTTATAATAAAAACCCTCCAGCCAGGAAGCAGACACAATCTTCATCAAGTTATGATAACCTAGATTGTTTTCTGCAAGTAATACAAGATGATATCTCTTGCGAATAGTTTTATCAAATCTATTTGTAGGAGAAAGGTATACCTCACAACCAATTATAGGTTTTATATTTTTTTTATTTGCCTTTTTGTAAAAATCATACATGCCATAAAGCACACCATGATCTGTGATAGCAACTGCAGGCATACTATACTTAACAGCCTGATTGATAAGTTCATCAATTCTTATCGCGCCATCTAACAAACTATATTCTGTATGATTATGAAGATGTACAAATTTTTTAGCCATATGAAACTCTCCATTCTAAAAATAAAGTTGATTAATTTTATAATTATTATTGTATAATTTTCATAATATGTTATAATACAAATAGATAATTATTTGGAGGTGTTATTTTTGGATAAAAAGGAAGTCAAAAAAGTTCTAGATCAAATCAGGCCTGGACTTCAGGCCGATGGTGGAGATGTAGATCTTGTTGAAATAACTGAAGACGGTATAGTCAAGGTAAGGCTAGTAGGAGCCTGTCACGGCTGCCCAATGGCAACCTTAACCTTAAAGAATGGTATAGAAAGAACACTAAAAAAGAAAATTCCTGAAGTTAAAGAAGTAGTCTCTGTTTAATTAAAATATAAGCACCCTGCAAAAGGGTGCTTTAATTTTTTTATTCTGCATTAACTTCATTTTCAATACCAAGCTCTAAATCTCCAAATATAATATTTTGAATGTCATTTAGCAAAATATTTACTCTATATTCTGCCTGCAAGTATTTTTTTATATCTGAATTTAATTCTATTAATTCCCTTAAGTTCTCTAATTTATCCTTTTCTTCTGACGTCAATTCTTCTCCAGACATCTGTTTGGCCTGCAGTTTTATCTGCTCTTTTTGGAAATCCATTAACATCTCTTTGGTTTTTTCATTAGCTATTATCTTCTTTCTTATTTCCAGATAGTTTTTATATTCTTCGGATTCCTTGACACTTTTTGATAATCTGTTAGCTATATCATACACAGACATTAGCCATCCCTCCTCAATAAATATTTTCTTAAATTTATTAATGCCTTATTATTTATAATATCATAAAATTACTATCTTTGAAAATTTAACTAACGTCATCGTTTTGACCATTAATATTTTTATCTGCCTTCTCTACAGCATCTACAGTTGAAGACAATATGTTCGCATTCTCATAAAAGATATTATCCTCACCTACTAAATCTATTATACCCAAATTTTTTAGGATCTTATATTTTTTTTGATTTATTCCAGATATCAAGACTTCTCTGTCCTTATTTTGTACATTTTTAATAAATCTTTTCAACTCATTTATAGTTGTAATATCAATATTATCTATATTTCTCAGACGAAGGACATATCCACAACCTGCTTCTGTAACATTTTCTAGTTTTTCTTTGAAATTTTCAGCAGAACTAAAATTAAAATCTCCAACCATATCCAGGATGAGATACTCATCATCTGCTATTTCTTGCGGAGCTGTTTTTTTAAGTTTGGAATGAGCTTCCTCGTCATATATAAGATGATCGACTTTTGGTTCAGAACTATTTTTCAGCACAGAAATTAATGAAAGAATAACCCCCAAATAAACCGCATATTCTATCCTTGGTGAACTAATAGTTGCAATAAAAGTTATGATAAAAACAAGTGTATCCGCTTTTGTTGCTCTGATTAATTCTTTTACCTCAGATATATCAATCATGTTGTAGGCAACTAATAAAACAAGTGCTGCTAGAGAAGAAATTGGAATGTACTTGATAAAAAAGTTAAAGAATATGATAAAAAATAAAATAGCTATTGCGGATAACAATTCAGAAATTCTTGTTTTAGCCCCTCTTTGATAATTAGCGAAAGTATTAGTAAATGAGGCTGAACTGGCAAATCCATTAAAAAATGAAAGACCAAAATTCATAAATCCCTGACTGATAAACTCTTTATTAATATCCAGTTCTTCGTTGCTTCTATGGGAAATCGACTTAACAACTGCTAAAGTTTGAATTAATCCCACAATGGCAACAGCTAATGATTTAGTAGATAAATTGAGGATTAAATTCAGTTTTAAAGGAGGTATGCTTATTTTAAACTCACTTAAATTGATGTAACCAACAGTATTTATAATATTATTAAAACCTGATAGCATCACAATTATAGTTACAATAAGTACCCCCAATAAATACGAGGGTATTTTATAAATGCTTTTTTCCGCAACAATTATTATTAAAATGGTAGTTAATCCCAAAATAAGTGATATAAAATTAATAGAAGATAAATTTAAAATCAAGTTATATAATTCCATATAAACATTATAAGTCCTATCAATACTTACCCCTAAGAGATTATTAATTTGCCCTACCCCTATTATAATAGCTGCTCCTGTCGTCAAACCTACTATCACAGGATGAGAAACATATCTAACAAGTTTACCCAGCTTTAAAACACCCGCTAAAATTTGGAACACACCTACTAAGAATGTAAGCATGATGACAGTTTCTAAGTACCTGTTATCCTGTACATGACTGAGGTTACTGGCGATAGCCATTGCCATCAAATTTGTAGGGCCTACAATCATATAATTAGATGTGCCGGTTAAAGAAGAAATAACTTTAGATATTATGGTTGTATATAAACCATAAATAGGATTCAGACCTGCAATTAAGGCATATGCCATATTTTGTGGTATAGATAAAGATGCCACAGATAGGCCAGCTGAAAAATCTTTTTTTAGATAATTTATTTTATAACCCTTAAGGGTATTTATGAAGTTTTTGCCTTCGTTTTTCATAATAATCACCGGACTTTTTAATTAAAAAAACAATTTCCCTAAAAGAGGTTTTTTGATTTTAACCGCCTGATAAGAACACAATTCCTGACAGCAATAACACCTTATACATCCATTCAGATCTACTACAGGATAATCAGTTAATTCTATAGCTTCAGCCGGACAATTATCTGCACAGACTCCACACTGCACACATTTTTCTTTATCAAATACAGGCCGAGGCTTTAATAATTTATTTACTATATTAGCTAAAAAAGGTGGTAAGTCCTTAATGTTTCGAGTATCTGACTGATCAATATCTGGTATTTTTGTGTTTTTAGCAGGGATTAATCGATCTCCTTGTATATCTAATTCAGTAAAACTACCTATCAATCCTCTTTTAGCTGCTTGATTTATAGTGGGAATGTCAGTCGGCTCCACATTAAACAAATAAGCACCCGCCACATCTAAAGCAAAACAGGAGGGTGAAGCCATTAAATAATTAAATTTTCTCTTATCCCCAGCTGAAGGACCGGCCCCTTCCATACCTACTATCGCATCCATAATATTAAGCTGTGGTGAAATAAGCCTGGCTAAATCTATCAGCATTAAAGCAAAGTTTTCTGCCTCTGGCATTCTTAAATGATATTCAGCCTTTTTCATACCAGGAATAATTCCAAATAGATTTTTTACAGAACCTGTATATCTCATAAACGAATGGGTCTTTAGTTTGGACATGTTAATTACTAAGTCGGCCTCTCTTATAAAATCACAAATTTGAAAAGACTTAACCAATAGTCCATCTGTAAAAGAAACCTTTGTAGATTTAGTATTATAATTTAATTTAATATTTTCTTCTTCAGCCAGGTCATAAAAACCAGTCTTTTTGTAAATACTTTTGAGTCTGCCTTCAGTAAACGGCCCGCCTGGACTGTCACCTAAAATAATCTCGCAGTCCATTTTTTTTAACTCTCGAATTACATATTTAATTACATTAGGATGAGTAGTAACAACATCTTCAGGTTTTTTACCTAAAAGCATATTTGGTTTTATAACAACTGTATTTCCTGAATTGACAAAACTTTCGATACTCCCCATATGGCCTAAAATATTTTTAACTGCTGCTTTTATGTTATTATCCTGATAATCATCACACTTTTTTACCACAACCATATTTTCCTGCATATTTTCACCTGATTTCTTAGATATTTATAAACTATTTGAGTTTATAATAGCACAGCATTTTTAGTTATTCAATTATTAATCTCTTATAAATTAAAATCTGCCCTTTTTAAAGGGCAGATTATACATATCAAATATTATTCTCTTCCAAACATTCTATCAAGCACCATAGCTATAATAACAACTCCCAGGCCGGCTTCAAAACCAAGTCCTATATCTACTACATTTAGTGATCTTAAGACTGGTTTTCCAAGGCCCCCTGCTCCAATCATAGCTGCAATGACAACCATAGAAAGAGAGAGCATGATGCATTGGTTAATACCCATCATAATAGAAGGCATTGCTCCCGGCAGTTCAATTTTCATTAAGATTTCCCACCAGTTTGCCCCAAAAGCATGGCCGGCTTCTTTTAGTTCGTCATCTACCTGTTGAATTCCTAAGTAGGTTAATCTGATGGGTGGCGCTATAGCAAAGACAACTGTTGCTATTACACCGGAAACTGTACCCAAACCAAAAAACATCAGAGCAGGAATAAGATATACAAAGGGAGGTATGGTCTGCATAAAGTCCAAAATTGGCCTTGTTATTAAATCTATAATTTTACTGTGAGCCTTTATTATACCGATTGGAATACCTATAATCAAAGCAACTACCACTGAAGTAATAATTGAAGCTAATGTCGTTAACAGAGGATCCCACATCTGAAGATTAAATACAAGACCTAATCCAAGTGCTACGAATATCGATAGTTTGTAATTTTTCAATCCCCAAGCTAAAATTGCAAATATTAATATAAAAACAAGTGGATGAAAATAAGATAATAAAGCTTCAAAGTTATTTACCATCCATTCTATAATACCTGCGAATCCTTCCAGTGGCCCACTAAAGTTATTGATAAGGAAGTTTACTAAAAATTCTACCCAATTGCCAATGGGTATTTTAGTACTAATTAATTGTGATATATTATTAACTTTAATCAACCCCTTTTAATAATATTTTAATAGCGGCATTTTTTTAAATGCCGCTAGTTTAATTCTTTATTATTTTAGTTATTTTCTACTTTTTCTCTAATTACTTTTCGCCCCATTCTTCCATCAGTTGAATCTACACCATAAACCCATTGATTTACTACATCTAGATTGTTTGAAATCCATTTTTTAGCAACAACTTCAGGATCCATCTCCTGTCTTTTATACATATCTATCCATTGATTCTGCATAGGGGCTGTTACCTTAAATTCAGTTAAGAATTTATATACATTTGGGTTTGCCTCTTCAAAGCCAGTTCGTACAACAGTTAATACCCGTTCTCCACTACCCCAAATTCCTTTTGGGTCATCTAAATATTTAATATCAAACATAACATTCATATAATGGGGTTTCCAAGCATTGAATGCTATCCATTCATCATTATTAACAGCTCTCTTAACGGAAGTCAGCATACCAGCTGTACTACTTGCTTTAAGCTGCCAATCATTTAAATTATAAGTGCCATTATCAATAGCATCGTTAATAATTAGATTCCCTTCATTACCGGGTTCAATACCGTATATTGTTTTATCAAATTTATCAGCATATTCGTTTAGATCTTCAAAAGAATGAACACCTGCCTGATAAACATATTCGGGTATTGCTGTTTTATAAACAACATCCCATAAATTAACTCTTACATTTTTAATTGATCCTTTTTCTTCATATTTATCAAAGTGGATCTTCATCGTAGGCATCCAATTACCTAAAAAGATATCTAAATCACCGGTATCCATGCCTTTAAAAACGATTGCCTGAGATCCACTAGTCATTGCTGTTTCATAACCTAAATAATCTAATACCTTCCTAGCTACATGAGTTTTTACAGTTACTCCCGGCCACTGTACATAACCAAAATCAATGGTTTCATCATCTTCGGCTGCCAATCCAGTATTAGAACCTATAGATACTAATGACAAACTAAATACTAAAACCAATAAAACAGCTAATATTTTTCTTTTCATTTTGTAAAAAACCCTCCTAGAGTAATTTTTTACGCTTCTTATTTATATTGTAACTTTTTAATGATTTATTGATCAAACTTTCCTTCTGATGCTAAATTAGCCAATACATTTGTTTTAACAATAACTCCTAATAACTTATTATCATCATTTGTGACAGGTAAAGGTACATTGAGATCTGCTATATCAGCAAATAATTTTTTTAAATTATCCTCCGGATCAGCATTTGTAATATCCTTTATAATGTCAGTAAACTTGAGGTCATCATTATTGATAACATCAACTACATCTTCGATATATATTATACCTTTATACTCCTTATTTCTATTAACTACAAAAAGGCTGCCCAGTTCATTGTTCTTCATTTTGTGAAGAGCAGTTCTTGGACCATCCTGAGGATATAAAAGTGCTATCGCTTGAGTCATTATATCCTTGGCAGTTAGAACTCTAGAACGATTAACATCCTCCACAAAGTTTTCAACATAATCATTAGTTGCATTTGTCAATATATCTTCATGATCTCCAATTTGTATTATCTTACCCTCCTTCATAATAGCAATCCTATCTCCCAGTTTTAGAGCCTCATCGAGATCATGGGTAATAAAAAGGATTGTCCGCTTCATTTCTTCATATAAATCTAATAATTTATTTTGCATTTCTTTTTTAATTAAAGGATCAAGAGCACTAAAAGGTTCATCCATCAGTAAAATTTCAGGATCAACAGCTAAGGCTCTTGCGAGTCCAACCCTCTGCTGCATTCCACCACTTAACTGCTCAGGATATTGATCCTCCCAACCGTCTAGGCCAACTGCATTTAAAGCCTCTTTAGATCTTTTTATTCTTTGTTGTTTTTCAACCTTTTGAATTTCAAGTCCGAACATGGCATTTTCCAATACTGTTCTATGGGGTAAGAGAGCAAAGTTTTGAAAAACCATACCAAATTCTTTTTCCCTAAACTCTCTTAATTCTTTTTTATCAAAACCTAAGACTTCCTGTCCATCAACTTTAATTGATCCCGCTGTGGGTTCGATTAATCTATTTACACATCTGATTAGGGTGGATTTACCGCTGCCGGAAAGACCCATAATAACAAAAATTTCTCCCTCTTCAACCTCAAAACTGGCATCATCAACACCAACGGTACTATTATTCTTGTTGAGTACCTCCTGTTTGGTAGAACCATTTTTGATCATTTCAAGGGCTTTCTGCGGTTGATTACCAAATATCTTGTATAAATTTCTTACTTCTATCTTTCCCATATCGCTGCCTCCCCTGATTATTTTTAACATTATAAACAAAAAAATCCAGACAAATATGTGAATCACATACCAGCTGGACCGTTTAAAATAATAACAATTATATTCTGTTTTGTCAAATTATACTTAGGAAGCCTTTTCCTTACCCTTTGTTTTTTCCTTTTGCTCAGGTTTTTTAACCGTTTTTTTGTCTTTATCTTTATTAATATTATTATCCCCATTACCATTATTAACTGTAGTAGTACTACTGTGCTTATTATCGGTAGAATAAAAACCGGATCCTTTAAAAATAATTCCGGGGGCACCAATTATTTTTTTGACCTTTGCCCCACACTGAGGACACTCTTTTATGGGTTCATCTGTTATTTTTTGGAATTCTTCAAATCTACCACAATTTTTGCATTCATATAAATAAGTAGGCATCTTAAATTTCCTCCTTGTCAGAATTGCTATATATATTTATTTTTTACATATTATTAATTTATACCATAAATAGATAAGAAGTCAAGTTATTTATCTCTTTAACTTTTATTATATCTGTTCATATACCCCCAGTAATTATATACCTCTATTGCTAAGTATAGTAAAAAAAGCAGCCATCTTGAGATCGAAATAAAGTATATACTACCTATTAAGGTTGAAATTATTATTGCATATAAACTGATCTTTTTACCGAGATCTAACTTTATGATCTGCCAGGGAGCCAAGCTTAAGCCGACAAATGCACCTGCTTCAACCTGAAAAATCAAACCAGCCAACCCCACGATAATAAAAATAACTAATAAAAATGCATCCATTAAAGCAACCTCCTTAATTTAACTACAGTTTCTATATGATATGTTTGAGGGAACATATCAACCGGCTGTACTTTTAATATATCGTACTCTTTTTTTAATATTTTTAGATCTCTGGCCAATGTAGTTGGATTACAGGAAACATATATTATTTCTTTTATCTTATGATCGATTACAGTCTTTAATATTTCTTTATTTAAACCACTGCGAGGAGGATCAAAGATGATTATATCAGGTCTTTTTACCTCATTTAAAAACTTGGGTATTTCTTTTGTTACATCTCCCTTTATAAAATAGCAGTCATTAAGCCCATTAATAGCGGCATTATAACAGCTGTCTTTTACAGCATTTTGATTACTTTCTATTCCATAAACAGCCTCATAATTTTCTTTTAAAGATATAGCAATACTACCTATCCCAGAATAAGCATCAACTATTATCTCATTTCCATGCATATTCATATATCTTTGTACTACATCATAAAGCTTTTTAGACTGCAAGGTATTGATTTGAAAAAAAGAACTTAAGCCAATTTTGTATTTTCTATTCCCAATATAATCGTATATGTAGCCTTTTCCTGTTATTAAATGACTCCTATTACCCAAAATAACATTGGTCTTTTTATTATTTATATTGCGCATAATTCCTTCTAATTCAGGTATTTTTTTTATTAATATATCTGCAATTTCCTCTAATTGTTCAAAGCGCTCATCTGTAGTAATAAAGGTTAAGAGGGCTTGATTTGTACAGACTCCCACTCTAATATGCAGATGTCTTAATAACCCTTTATTAATATTTTCATCATAAACCGAGATATTTTTATATTCATTTAACAAATCAAGTGTATATCTTTTAATTCTATTTATCAGTTGGTGTTGAATATAACAGGTCTGGTTTTTAATAACCTGATGGGTACCTCTTTTATAAAATCCTGCAACTATTCGACCTGCTTCTTTTGTAAAAGGCATGATAGATTTATTTCTATAATACCAGGGGTGTTTTGACCCAATTATAGGATTTATCTTGATTTTTTTCAATTTACCAATTTTTAGAAGAGAATCACTTAAGATTTGTTCTTTGAAATCTTTTTGTTTTTCATAATTTATATGCTGCCATTGACAGCCACCGCAATCTTCAAATACCTCACATTTTGGATTAATTCTTGATTTTGATGTCTTAAGTGTATTTTTAGTTACCCCATAGGAATGATTTTTCTTTTCTTTTGTAATTTCCACCAGGTGTTTTTCACCGGGTATTGTTTTAGGTACAAATATTACTTTACCAGAAGAAAGAGCGCCGATTCCATCTCCTCCGTAAGTAATATTATCTATATCTATTATTTGTTTTTTATTACCAATCTTGTTATCTTTAATGTCAAAAATATTAATCTCTCCTATTATCAACTTTACCTTACAAAAAAACCAATCTAACCTCTTCCGTAATTATATCACAGCTAAATAGCCATATCAATAATACTTATTTTATATATAGATAAAGATATCTTAATTAAAATTAAGATACGCAATTGTAAAAAGGGACTCCTTAAATCAGAGCCCCTTAAAAAGTAATTATTTATTTATCTTACAAAGTATACTCCCCAGGCTACAGCATAAATCTTCTTTTATAATTATTATATCATCTCCTAAATCAAGATTTTCTGATGACAGATTCCATACTGCTCTGATATTTGTTTGTTTTAACTGGGAAGTAACATCTTTAATGTCTTTATCATCTGTTGCTACAATAACTATCTTGATTTCTTTGTTTTCTATTGTTTCCTTTAAATCTTTGACATTTTGTACTATATACCCACCAATTTCTCGCCCTATTTTATCAAGGTCATTTTCGAATATATTTTTAATAAATAAACCCATCTCTTTAAATTGATCATACTTTATCAAGGCCTTACCTAAGTTTCCGGCTCCTATCAAGGCTATCTCCCAACTTTGATCTAAACCAATGAATTGAGCAAGGGCCTTTTTAAGTAGAAACCTATTATAGCCCTTTCCTTTTTGGCCCATATGGCCAAGAAAAGATAAGTCTCTTCTTAATAAAGCCGGTTTGATTCCTACTTTCTCCCCGAGTAAATTTGAACATATATGATTCTGCCCTAAACTATTTTTTTCTTTTTCTAAACATCTATAATAACAAAATAATCTTTCGATCGTAGGCTCGGGGATTTTATCCATAACTAAATACCCCGCTCCTTATAATGGGTATGCAGTAATTCATGTGATTTATGACCGCCTGGCTCTCCTAAATATTCCTCATATATTTTTTTGATCATTGGATTTTCATGTGATTTTCTCAATTTCTTATTTTTATCTATATCATAGATGGCTTCCATTCTTTTTTCTAAGATTTCATTAGAAGCTGGAAGGGGTTGGCCGCCACCGCCAATACATCCGCCTGGACAGGCCATGAACTCTATGAAATGGTACTCTTCACCATTTTTCATTTTTTCAAGTAATATTCTGGCATTACCCAAACCATTTGCTACTGCTACTTTGATTTCCATATCATTGATTACAACAGATCCTTCTTTTAAACCTTCTAACCCTCTTACATTATTGAAATCTATATTGTCCAGCTCAGTTCCAGTAATAATTTCATAGGCTGTTCTCAAAGCAGCCTCCATTACTCCACCCGATGAACCGAATATATCAGCAGCACCTGATGAAACACCCAGCAATTGATCATAGTCTTCATCTTCTAAATTCATAATATCTATACCGGCCTGTTTGATCATTCTGGACAGTTCCCTTGTCGTTAAAGAATAATCTACATCTTCCTTCATTTCATCCCTAACTGCTTCAAATTTTTTGGCTGTACAAGGCATAATGGAAACAACTACCAGGTCATCTTTATCGATATTATGTTGTTCAGCATAATAACTTTTTGCAACTGCTCCAAACATTTGCTGAGGTGATTTACAGCTGGAAACATGGTCTAAATACTCAGGGTATTGATGTTCAATAAATTTTATCCAACCCGGACTACAAGAAGTAAATAAGGGTAGAGTTCCTTCGTTATTTATTCTTTCAATTAATTCAGTACCCTCTTCCATTATAGTTAAGTCAGCAGTAAAGTTTGTATCAAATACTTTATCAAATCCCAGCCTTCTTAAAGCTGCTACCATTTGACCTGTGGCCACTGTGCCTGGTTCTGCTCCAAAAGGCTCAGCAATAGCAACCCTTGTAGCTGGAGCGGTTTGAACAACTACATGTTTATCTTTATCATGTAGAGCATCCCAAACATTTTCATAATGATAAACTTCATGTAAAGCTCCAGTTGGACAGGCCAGAATACATTGACCACAATTGGTACATTCAACATTGCCAATACCCTTATCTTCAAAAGTTGTGACAATTGTGGAAGGACCCCGATTAGCTGTTGTAAAGATCCCTACTCCCTGTATCTCTTCACATTTTCTAATACACCGTCCACAAGTGATGCATTTATTAGGTTCCCTAACTATTGAAAAACTAGATTCATCAACATCATAACCTTTATCAAGTGGTGGTACCCTGATTTCTGTTACACCTATATCAGCTGCTATTTCTCTTAAATCACAGTTTTGAGATCGACTACAGGTCAAACAGTTAAGATTACAATCTATATCGTGTGAAGCAATAATTAATTCAAAGAGATTTTTTCTAACTTCTCTCACAGTTGGAGAATGAGTTTGTACAACCATACCTTCTTGAACCATAGTTGCACAGGAAGGTTTTAGATTATCTTCTCCTTCTATTTCAACTACACATAATCTACAACCACCAAATATTGATAAATTCTCTTCATAACATAAAGTTGGTATCTTGATGTGTGCTTTTTTAGAAGCTTCTAAGATAGTTGTGCCTTCTTCTACTTCTATCTTTTGTCCATCTATTTCTAATTTAACCATTATCTACACCTCCTATCAATAATTCATTAGGATATTCATCTATCACAGAACCGATAAAGTTTAATGAACTCTGACCTAAACCACAGCGGGAAGCTAATCTAATTGTTTTTCCAATATCTTTGATCAATTCTGTCTTATTATGATCTATACCCTTACCCATCGCTTTTTTCAACATATGATGGACCTGTCTATTCCCCTCTCTGCAGGGGAAACAAGTTCCACAAGTTTCATCCATATAAAAACGAGAAGCATTTAACATTAAATCAATCAAATCATGTCCTTTAGCAACTACAATTAAAGCCCCTGAACCTAAACTACTTTCGGCTTTTTCAATATCTTCATAAGTATAAGGAATATCTATTTTATCATTTGACAATATGGAAGTAGAAATACCGCCTGGTATAACAAATTTCAGTTCTTTATTATTTTTGATACCCTTACCGAATTCTTGAATAATTTCTCTAATTGTCATACTACCAAATTCTACTTCATAAACACCGGGTTCATTTATATCTCCACTTAAACAAACTAATTTAGTCCCTCTACTATTTTCTGTACCCAATTCATTATAGGTATCAGAACCCTGATTAATAATTTCAGCCGCACAACTTAAAGTTTCAACATTATTAACTACAGTAGGTTTATCGAATAGTCCTTTTTCAATAGGATAAGGTGGTTTAATACGAGATATTCCTCTGTGACCTTCTATCGAATTAATTAAGGAAGTTTCATCTCCACATACATAAGCACCGGCACCCTTAATAAGTTTCATCTCAAAACTGAAATCACTGCCGAATATATTTTCACCTAATACCTGTTCTTTTTTAGCTTCTTTAATTATTTTATTGAATATTTTAATTGGCTTTGCATATTCTCCTCTTATATATATATATCCCTGACTAGCACCAACTGCAAATGCACCTATCATTATCCCTTCTAAAACCTTAACGGGACTATCTTCCATTAATAAGCGGTCTTTAAAAGTTCCCGGCTCACCCTCATCACCATTACAGATAAAATATTTCAAATCAGCTTCTTGCTGAGAGGCAAGCTTCCATTTAAAACCAGTAGGGAAGCCTGCACCACCCCTTCCTTTTAAACCTGAATCTTCAATTTCTTTTATAACCTTATTTTGTCCCATCTTAAGGGCTTTTTTAAAAGCAGAAAAATCATAATCCGAAACATTTTTTTCCATGTTTTCTTTCAAAAAATATTTTTCACTCATTTAAAGCTTACCTCCTTTTATGTGCAATCTTTGATAATATCTAAAGCCATATTTTTACTAACATGAGTATACATTTCATCATTTACCATCATAACCGGCCCTTCTCCACAGTGTCCTAGACATTCTACCACTTCAAGAGTAAATTTTTTGTTTTCTGTAGTTTCTCCATCATCAATGCCTAAATAATTTTTTATACTATCCACAATAGATTTTGAATCATTAATGTGACAGGAAAGACTATCACATACTCTAATGATATATTTACCTGTCGGTTCTGTATAAAACATCGAATAAAAACGGATGCTGCCATATACCTTCGCTCTCGGCACATCAAATTCTTTGGCCATTTTGTCTATTTCACCTTCTGGAATATAACCATAAGTATCCTGAATATCATGAGCCCTGTCTAAAAACTTATCACTATTCATCTAATTACAAACCTCCTTTTTTGTGAATAAATTCTCTTATTTTGTTAAAAAAAACACTAACTTGTCCAATTATTTACATTTATTATTATATGCATATATTATACCGAAATATGAATATTTAAGATCCAAACCCTTATAATGTTAGTATTTTAGTCAAATTAGTCTGTTTTAATTATTTTAAACCTTATTATATCTTTCTAAATAATGTTCAAGAACCAAATCTCCTAATAAATTTCCTATTTTTATTAAAAAGAATACTATATAATGCATTTGTGCATTAGATTTAAATATTTTTTTCACAACATTAATCGCGTTTAGTTGGAATAACAGGCTTTATAGTTAATGCACAACTACATCACTTTAATGCAAACATGCATCAATCAAAATACTTTTTTAGCTTTCTTACAACAGTAGATTGATTAACCCCTAGTATATCAGCAATCTCATAAGTGGTCTTATTCTTGCCTTTAGCCAACTTAAGCAGTTCTTTTTCAACTAAATCAACCGCTTTTTTTAAAGGAACAATATCTTTAACTACTATATTTCTGTCATCCCCCTCATTTTTTTTGGTATTAAGAAACTCTTCAACATTCTTTACAGTAATTATCTGTGATTTTTCACTGGTCACTACCAATCTCTCAATTAAGTTAATCATTTCTCTCACATTACCCGGCCAATCATATTTTATTAAAGTCTCCTCTACCCCGGGTTCAAAGTGAGCTCTCTTATTATATTTTTCATTAAATTTATCTATATAATATTCAAATAAAGGTATTATGTCCTGAGGCCTTTCCGATAAAGGTGGTATGTTGATTGGTATTACATTCAACCTATAAAAGAGATCTTCTCTAAATTCTCCCGTCTCTACGCTTTTCTTTAAATTTCTATTTGTAGCTGCTATCAGTCTAAAATTAACTTCAATAGCCTCAACTCCGCCAATTCTTGTCAACCGATGTTCCTGAATAACTTGAAGTAATTTTACCTGCATATTAACAGGCATTTCTCCAATTTCATCTAAAAACAAAGTACCATTATTAGCTTTTTCAATTAAGCCAGGTTTGCCTTCTCTTCTTGCCCCACTAAACGCACCGGTTTCATAACCGAATAACTCCGATTCTAGTAACCTCTCTGGTATTGCACCACAATTAATCTTTACAAGCTCTTCTCTTTTATGATCCAATTTGTGAATATATCTGGCTATTACTTCTTTGCCAACTCCTGAATCACCTGTAATTAAAACTGTAGAATTTGTATCACCAATTTTTTCAGCAATACTCAATATCCTTTTCATTTCATCTGACTTGCAGACAATATGAGACATCTTATTATGCTTGTTTTCACCATCTTTAATTGACAATTTTACTTTCTCATGACCTGATAAATTTGTGTCTATACTCACATCTAGTTCATTTATATCCCTGGCGTTAACAATAACTCTGATAATTTCATTATTTTGAGATAAAACTGGTGTAGCAGTGGTTAGTAGTCTTTTATTATTTGTATTTTGTACAATAGTAATATCCCTTTTTTCCTTAAAAGCTAATAAAGCTGCCGAGGGATAGATAATTTTTTCTTCCTCTAATTCATGAAGATCTAGATTAAGCAGTTTTTCTTCTGTAAGATCAATCATATCTAGATAAGCAGAATTTACTCTCTCAACACTTAACTTGTTATCAACTAATAACATTCCATCATAGGAAGAATTAATAATACTATCAAGTTCCAGATTTAAGTTTTTAATATTTTCTACTTCATCTCTTCTTTCATCAAGTAAAAAAGGTAAACACATCTCAACTTCTGCTATACCTTGGTAAACAGCAACTGCTTTTTCTTCACATGAATCATAGCCACATGCCCCACAGTTTAATAAATCATCTTCACAATATTTATTAGTTTTTGCAAGAATTTTCCAAATTTCTGCTTGACTAGGTTCTTCTAGTTTTTTATAGTCTTCAGTATATAGAAAGCTATAGTCTATATCAGCAGCCAGCTCAGTTTTATATTTTAACTGTTCAGTCCTTTCTCTATTGTTGATAAATTGATTAACGGCTATTTCCTTTTTAAAGTGACTCTTTTCAGTTAAATCCACACCATTTATACAGCCATCACAAAATAGTGCGTCAACAAAATCAGGTTTTATCTCCCCTTCTGACATCATATCAAAAAGCGCACATAATTTTTTGCTGTCTTCAACCTTAATATACTGATCATCTGTATTTTCTATTAATGCCTCTTTTAGACCGCCCGCTATAGGAATTTGGCGGGAAGAATCTGATATTATTGAGGCTGAATTAACTTCATTTACAATACTGCTATTCTCCTTTGAAAAATTAATATTGAGTTCTTCATTTAATATTTCAAAAAACTCTGTAAATGTTAAAACACCCTCGACTATACTGCTTTCGGAAAATTCTGATTTTTTTGCATGGCAAGGACCAATCAGAACAATTTTTTCTCCATCATCCAATATATTTTCTAAATACCTAACAAGGGCACCCATAGGTGAAACAAAAGGTGCTAAATATTGCACTAACTCGGAATAATATTTCCTAATATAATTAACAACAACCGGACAAGCACTACTTATAATAGGTTCGTCACTTTCTCTTAAATATTTCTTATATTCATCAATTATTAATTGAGCTCCCCAAGCAACTTCGTAGACTTCTTTAAAACCTGCTTCTAGTAAGATAGACTGCCAATCTTGAAATGAAAGTTCTGTATCAAAAGCAGGGAAACTGGGGGCCAGACCGATAACTAAGTCCATATTGCTCTCTTTTAATAATGAGCTTATATGTGATTTATAATTTTTTACCTCTTTGGCTCCCTGAGAACAGATCGTTACACAGTTAGCACAATTTATACATCGCTCCTCTATTACTTCTGCCTGTCCATCTTTTACTCTAAGTGCTTTAACAGGACAATTTCTTACACAGGCATAACATTCATGACAGGAATCTTTAATAGTTGTAATTATACTATTAACAATAATCCCTCCTTTTGACACTTGGAATTAATCCATGATACAATGATTAAAATAATAAATTAGAAAGTAGGTAAAATTATGGCATTTAATATTATAATCTCTCAAATAATTAGTTTGTTTTTATTAATCTTTTTAGGTTATATACTAAGAAAAAAAGATTTTATAAATGATAAATTAAATAAAGGTCTTTCTCTAATTTTAGTCGATATCGCTCTACCTGCTTTAATTATATCTTCAATGACCGTAAAAATCAATAGTGATTTCATAAATTATGTTAAAACATTCACAATTATTACGTTTTTAATCTATTTCTCCATTACTTTAATTTCAGTGATTTTAGCAAAATTTTTAAACCTCAGTATTCCCCAGGATACGGTTTTTAAATTCCTAATTATATTAGGAAACGTTGGTTATATGGGCCTGCCAATTATAAGTGCTGTTTTTGCAGATAAGTGGATAATATTAAATATTATAAATATTATATTCTTTAACATACTGGTCTGGACATATGGAGTATATCTATTTAAAAGAACTGAAGAAAATTTTAAGCTAAATTTTAAAAATATGCTTAATAACGGTGTTATTGCTATCATAATTGGATTTATATTATTATTTACCGGCTATAAACCTCCTTTGTTTATCACCTCTTCCCTAGAGATGTTAGGAGATATCACTTTTCCTATTTCCATGCTTGTTATCGGAAGTTCACTGGTTTCAGTCGATATTAAAAAAATCTTTATGGATAAAAATTTAATTTCAGCTACTTTTATAAAGTTGATTTTATATCCTTTATTAACTTTATTGATTTTATCCTTTTTTGAACTAAATACAGTTATTTATCAGATATCTGTGATACTAGTTGCTGTGCCTTCAGGCGCTCAGGTCGTGCTTTTTGCAGAGAAATTTGATGGTGATTACAAATTTGCAGCAGAAGGAGTTTTCATGACGACCCTCTTTTCTTTATTTACAATCCCGTTATTTTTATATCTGGTTACTATCATCTAAAACATTTTAATTTCTATGTTCCTCAACTTTCACAGTTGAATATCTTTAATAACTTCTTGATATGATTAAACAGAAGTTTAAAAAAGTAGTCTAATAGTTTATTCATCTTCTCTTAATTAATTTTAAACAATCATGAAGAGATCTTGTATTTATTATCTAAAATTTTTTCGATATTTTAAATGTTTTAAATTCAAATCAAATCTTTAAATGACCTATCAATATATTTGCAATAAATTTTCTAAGAGCTAATAAATTATTTAAATAATTATTATTATCTAACTATCTCATCATATTTAACTCTGTTATTTGTATTTTACAGAACTTTACAGTCGATAATTTTTAATATTTCTTTTAAATATTTTAGGAAGATAACTAACTGTTTAATATCTTATTAGCCCCGTAAACAAAAAGCTTTACCCCCTGTTTTAATATATCTTCATCGATATCAAAGTATGGTGAATGTAGTGCGTTAACAATCCCTTTCTCTTCATTTCTAGTACCCAAAAGCATATAGGTTGACTTTACTTTCTGCGCAAAAAATGCATAATCTTCTCCACCCATAGAAGGCTCCTCAATTTGATAAAGTCTTTCTTCCCCTAGATTTTCTTTTACAACCTCTTTTATCAGGTTAGTCAGTTCATTATCATTAAATAAGGGAGGATATCTAAAATCATAGTTAAAACTGAATTCTGCTTTATATGCCTTTGTAATATTTTCAACTATTTCAATAATTCTCGCTTTTATTTTGTGACGCAGTTCGTCATCAAATGTTCGCACAGTACCTTTTATTCTGGCTGTTTCTGGTATTACATTAAAAACACTACCTGCCTGAAAAGACCCACAGCTAATCACTAAAGGTCGATGAGCATTAAACTCTCTGCTCTTTATATGTTGTAAACCTAATACAATTTGAGCACCTATAGATATCGGGTCTACACCTTGTTCAGGATGGGCTCCATGAGCACCTTTGCCTTTAATAGTAATCTCAAAAATATCAGGTGCTGCCATCATTTTACCTTCTTTGATACCCACCATGTTTTTTTCTATGTCAGGGTTAATGTGAAGAGCCAACATATAATTAACTTCAGGATCATTTAATACACCTGCTTCAATCATCGGTTTTGCGCCACCTGGTCCTTCTTCTGCTGGTTGAAACAGTAATTTTATATTACCCTCGATATTTTCACTCATTTCAGATAAGACTTTAGCTGTACCCAATAAAATAGTTGTATGGCCATCGTGGCCACAGGCATGCATAGCCTGTTTGTTTTTTGATTTATAAACCACATTATTTTTCTCTTCCATAGCTAGAGCGTCAATATCTGCTCTAATAGCCAAAGTTTCACCCGGTTTACCTCCTTTAATTAATCCAACTATACCTGTTTTACAAACTCTCTCGTAAGGAATATTAAAATCTTCTAATTTTTCTGCAATAAAATTAGAAGTATCTACCTCCTGAAAACCTATTTCAGGGTTCTGATGGATCTTTCTCCTCCATTTTACTAAATCTTCTTGTATTTCTTCTACCTTATTATTAATTAACTCCTTATCTAACATATAATATAATTCTCCTCTCTATTTTATCCAATTTTATCTCCTATATTTGTATTCTTATCGGGACTTAATAAAACAACTCCCCCTTTAGAATATATACCCAGCACAAGAACTTCAGATATAAAATCTGCAATTTGCAGAGAAGGAAAGTTGATTATTGCAATTACTTTTTTGCCCTCCAATGCATCTTTTGTATATTTTTCTACAATCTGAGCACTTGATTTTTTTATACCTATTTTTTTGCCAAAATTAACCCAGAGTTTATAGGCCGGTTTCCGAGCTTCAGAAAATTCTTCTACTTTTTCAACTACACCAACCCTTATATCTAATTTTTCAAATGTTGCAAAATTTGTTTTCTCTTTCATCTTAATTCCCTTCAATTCAATAATTATAAGCTAATTAACTTTACAAAAAATTGACATTAAAATCATAATAATATATCATTTATACAGATTGACACAAATCAGCTGAGGTGATCATGTTGCAAAAGCACACTTCAAAACAATTGGGAACTGAACCAATTTTTCCTCTCTTATTTAGATTATCAATCCCATCAATAATAGCAATGTTTATTCAAGCTTTATATAATGTTGTAGACAGCATATATGTGGGACGTCTGGGAACTGATCAATTATCAGCACTCTCTTTAAGCTTTCCTCTCCAGATGATTATAATAGCGATTGCAGTGGGAACAGGTGTGGGGACCAGTTCCTTAATATCCAGAATGCTGGGCAAAGGAAATAAAAGCAAAGCAGCCAATGCAGCTGAGCATGTGATAATAATATCTCTGCTTTACAGTCTTATTATGGGAGCAATTGGTTACTTTTTTGCTGATAAGTTATTCTTATTGTTTACAGATGACCCCAACTTAATTAATTTAGGTACTCAATATATCTCAATAATCTTAATGGGCTCTTTAGCCCTCTTCTTTCCAATGATTTCAAACAACATACTGAGGGGTGAAGGAAATACCTTCATACCGATGGTTGTGATGGTAATTGGAGCAATTATTAATATCATCCTCGATCCATTTTTAATATTCGGTTTATGGTTCTTCCCTCAAATGGGTATAGAGGGAGCTGCAGTTGCTACTGTTAGTGCGCGTCTGTTAAGTGGTGTGTTTTTAGTTATTATGTTATTCAGTGATAAAAATGAATTAAAGTTAAACCTCAAAACATTTAAATTCGATTTTAGCGTGATAATAGAAGTTTATAAAGTTGGTTTTCCAGCCATGGTTATGCAGCTATTAGCCAGCCTAATGTTATCAGGTATGAATAGAATATTAGCCTCATTTAGCACTACTGCTATTGCAGCAGGAGGAATTTATTTCAGATTGCAGTCATTTATTTTTATGCCTGTATTCGGTTTAAACCAGGGCTATATGCCTATTATAGGCTATAACTATGGCCACAATAATCCTGAAAGAGTACATAAGACTATTAAATTGGCTTTATTGATTGGTTTTGTTTTTACAATGACGGGGTTTATCTTATTTCAAACTATACCATCCCAGTTAGTTGCTCTTTTTAATAATGATCCAGAATTAATTAGGATTGGTTCAGATGCTTTAAAAAAAATAAGTATAGCCTTTCCTATAATCGGACCTGCCATTATTATTTCTACCACATTTCAGGCTATAGGTAAAGGATTGCCCAGTCTCCTTTTGTCATTTTTAAGGCAGATTATCATCCTCTTGCCTCTTATGTACTTGCTGGGTCGCTTTTACGGCCTAGATTATTTGTGGTATGCTTTCCCCGTTTCTGAGGTAGTTAGTATTATTCCAGCTATAATTTGGCTCAAAATAACATTAAACAAAATTCAACTAAAAATGAAAATGAGAAAAGAGAGCCCGGAATATTCTCAAAATGGAAATCAGTTGAATTAAGGCTGAGACTTGTTTTTGAATATCAATATTAAACCGATTAATATTATTGCAATAGCTAAAAATTCAGGGCTTAATTTTAAATTTATACTAAACCATAAATTTAAAATGAAAAAGATACCCAACCCAAATAATATATAACCTACAACTTTAGTTCTTTTTTCTTTTTGTCTTTTTATGGTTTTCTCATCCTTATCAACCTCTATACTTGCATTATCCAAAGGCTTTTCTGGTATAATAATCCAGGCTATAATATATCCCAAAAATCCTATTCCAAAAGAAAAAAATAATATTATAAATATTAATCTGATAAGAACGGGATCAATATCAAAATACTCTCCAATACCTCCACAAACCCCACCAATAACCTTATTTTTTTGAGAACGATAAATCTTTTTTTCCATAATAACCCCCTTTTAAAGGTTTTCTTTTTTAATTTTATCAATCAGATTTCTTGTAAATCGGGCTGTCATACCCCAAATTACATAATTATTATATTCATAAAAATGAACGGGATATTGTCCATCTCGCCAATCATAATCTTCTCCGTTACGGATTAAATGGTAAGGAAAATTATCATTTATTTCATATCTGCAATTTATTATATGGGTTTCTGGCTCATTTTGTAAAAAGAAATTGAGAGGTACACTGAATACCTCCTTAACCTCAGCTTCATTAATTTCTAATACATCTAATGATGGTATATTGATATTAGCTAAAAAGGGATAAAGAGCAATATTAAAGACAGGGATTAGATAATCCAGTTGACCAAATAATTCTATATTCGACCTTTCTATACCCAGTTCTTCTTCAGTTTCTCTCAAGGCAGCTTCTCTCACAGTCTCGTTAGCCTCAATACGTCCTCCTGGAAATGATATTTCACCAGGTTGTGTTCCCATTTCCTCTGCTCTCACTTCATAAATCAAATGTAATTCACCTTCTAATTTGACTAAAGGTAACAGTACGGCAAACTCACCTTTTACGCCTAATGGTCTTATTATACTGTTTTTAATTCTTTTTTTGATCGTATCTATGTACATGATTTCACCTCAAAATCCTTTACTTATTACATTATAATATAAATAAAGGTTCAAAGGCAACCCAAATGGGCTGCCTTTGAGCAAAAGCTTAAACTGTTATCTCTGCTTTAAAAATGCCATTTATCAACATTATAAATCGGTCTTTTAAAGACATTCCATACATCTTCTGGAATGGTAATTTCATCATTATATGCTTCACCTATTACAGGCCAATATAATGGATAACAGGCAACTTCATCCATAGCTAGATTTTGTACGGTTCTATATAACTGCCATCTCTCTTCTTGATCTGTTGTGACCTTGATTAAATCAATTAAGGCATCAACTTCATCATTTTCATAAGTACCAAATATCGCATTCCATCCTGATTCAGAATGCCAGTTTTCTACAAAGCTATAAGGGGAAGGAACACCTGCTGACCATCTTTCTCTAAACATCGGTGCCTGGCCATCTGCTGTAACATCTAGATAAGTACCCCATTCTAATGTTACAACCTCCAAATCAATATTGATTCTTGCCAATTGTTGCTGGATTTGTTGAACTTCTAAAACTCTTTCTCTATAACCGGAAGGAGCAAAAATCTTTGTCTTAAATCCGTCCGGATACCCGGCTTCTGCCATTAATTCTTGCGCTTTTTTAAGATTTTCTTCATAGGCATTAGCCTTGGGTGCAGTGGCAGGATGGAAGCTGGGCACCCTACCTGCAGCCGGTACAGCCATATCTCCTCTTGTCAACTCAATAAGCTCATATCTATTGATAGCATAAGCAACTGCTTTCCGCAAGCGTACATCACTAAATATACTGTCTTTGCGCTTATTGAAGCAAACCCTATGATCTTCAAATTTATTATATGTGCCAAATTTTAAGCCCACATCTTCTTTGCTTTTTAGATCTTCAAATACTTCAGCCGGCATTTCTGCAATAAAGTCTATTTCTTTGGTCTGTAAAGCCATTACTGCCGAAGTCGTCTCCGGATAAAATCTAAATATTAAATTGTCTATTTTTGCATTTTCTCCCCAAAAATCTTCAAATTTCTTTAAGACTATCCTTTGACCAGGGTCCTGTTCAATAAATTCATATGGCCCACTACCAATAGGATGTTTTTCATATCCATCCCAACCTACTTCTTCGATATAATCCTTAGGTAATACATGATTACGCAACCTGGCATTAGTCAAAAATGTAACATTTGTATCTCCCAAGATAACTTTCACAGTATATTCATCAACTAAGACTATATCTTCAATACCTTCATAATAACTTCTATGTGGTGATGCAAGCTCTTTATCTTTTAAGGATTCGTATGTGAATTTTACATCTTCACCTGTTAGATTTTCTCCATTATGAAATTTAATTCCTTCTCGAATTTCAAAAACATATACCTTACCATCCTCTTCAATCCTATAATCTTCAATAATAGCTCCCTCTGCTGTATAAGAACCCTCAGTTGAAACCTCTACTAGAGGATCACAGATCTGACTTAATACAAAGTCCGTTTCTGTATCTTGATAGGTAATGGGATTTAGTTTAGAGGGTTCAGTTTGAATAGCAATATGAACGGTGTCATTATCCTGAGCTGTAGCAACAACAGAAAAGATCATCAAACCAATCAATAATGAAAGTGTTAACAATAATGAAATAGTCTTTTTCACATTAATACCTCCTAATTATATTTTTAAAAAAACTGTTCTCATTTTAAGTTATCCTTATGACAGGCAACCCTCCTTCCATCTGAAAGTAGTTTAAGTTGTGGTTTTTCCTCTCTACATTTAGGCCCTACAAAAGGACATCGTGGTGCAAAGCTACAACCCATGGGTGGATTTACAGGACTGGGCACTTCACCGCTTAAAGGCTCGCCTTTAATCTTTTTGTCGGGATCAGGTTCAGGTACAGATGCGAATAAACCTTTTGTATAGGGGTGTATGGGATTATTATATATTAAATCGACCTTCCCAATTTCGACTATTTGTCCTAAATACATCACACCAATACGATCAGATACAACCCTGATTAAATTAATATCATGTGAAATATAAAAATATGTGAGGTCTCTAATCTTTTTTGTTTTGTTTAATAACTTTAATATCTTGGTTTGTACCGATACATCAAGGGCAGAAGTTGGCTCATCTAAAAATATTAGCTCAGGTTTAACTGCTAAAGCCCGCGCAATACCAATTCTTTGTTTCTGCCCTCCACTTAATTCATGGGGGAATCTGATCATATGTTCCGGCTGCATGCCCATTAACTTAAGCAACTTTGTAATTTCAATCATTGTTTCTTGATTGTTTTTAGTTAAGTTATGTATTCTTAGAGGTCTGGACAGGGTATCAAAAACTGTCATCCTGGGATTTAAAGATGAATGAGGATCCTGAAATACAAGTGACATTTTTTTTCTTAATGCCATCAGCTGTTTTTTCTTATAATCAGTAATATCTACACCATCTAAAAAAATCTGTCCTGAAGTAGGTTCAATTAATTTCAAAATTGTGCGAACAAGTGTAGATTTGCCACATCCTGACTCTCCAACCAGGCCAAATGTCTCTCCTTCTTTAATTTTTAAATTAACTTTATTAACAGCTTTGCAGGGGCCTTTAAGTGTATTAAAATATTTTTTTAAATCCTTGGTTTCAATTATAGTATTTACCAATTTTATCACCTTCTATGACAGGCTACATAATGATTTTTACCTATCTTTTTAAGTTGTGGTATCTTTGTTTTGCAAATATCTGTTGCTTCTTCACAGCGAGGGTGGAATCTACATCCTGAAGGTGGATCTATTAATCTTGGTACAGAACCTGGTATCTCTTCTAAATTTTCTAAAAGTGTTTTAACACCTAAAACGGAATGAACTAGTTTATAACTGTAAGGATGGATAGGATTTTTGAAGAGTTCTCTAACCGGGACATTTTCCACAATCCTGCCTGCATACATAACCGATACATAATCACAAATCTCACTAACTACTGCCAAATCATGGGTGATATATAAAACGGTCATGTCGAATTTTTCTTTTAGATTTTTCAAAACCTGCAAAAACTGAGCTTGAATTGAAACATCTAATGCAGTTGTAGGTTCATCTGCTATCAAAAGATTGGGATTGCAGGCCAGCATCATTGCTATCATAACCCTCTGCTTCATGCCACCACTTAACTGATGAGGATATTTATCTAAAAGCCCTTCTACATCTGGTAATTTTACCTTTTTGAGTTCTTCTATTACAATGTTTCTATATTCCTGTTTAGATGCCTTCTTATACATCTTAACTGATTCTTGAATCTGGTCCTGGATTGTAAAGACAGGATTTAAAGATGAACCAGGATCTTGAAAGATCATTGCTATTTCATTTCCTCTAAAATCTCTTTGCATCTGTTTTTCCGTTTTATCTAATAAGTTTTCATCTTTATATATAATCTTGCCACCTTCAATTAAGGCATTATTATCAAGCAGCTTTAAGATAGAAAGGCCTGTAACGCTTTTCCCACAACCCGTTTCACCGATTAAACCGTGGAAACTACCTTTATCTATCTTAAAGTTTACTCCTGCCAGGGCTTTTACCACACCTTCTTCAGTATTGAAATATACTTTCAAATCATTGATATCGAGTAATTTACTCATTATATATCTCCTTTAAATTTCTAATGTTTTGTGGTTGGATCAAGTGCATCTCTTAAACCATCTCCGATAAAGTTAAATCCCAAAACAGTAAACATGATGAAAAAACCTGCTGACGTGGAAATCCAGGGCGCTTGCAAAAGATAATTTCTACCGGCTGCAACCATTGACCCCCAGGAAGGAGTTGGTGGCTGTACGCCTAAACCGAGAAAACTCAGTGTAGCAGAAGCAATTAAAGCTGTAGGCATCATTATACTGATCATAACTATTGCAGTTGGTATAGCATTAGGCACAATATATCTTGTAATAATTGAATAAGTACTTTCTCCAATCGAGTAACCTGCCTCTATATAATCAGCTTCTTTAATGGAAAGTATTTTGCTCCTCACCATCCTGGCATAGGTAGTCCAACCTACTATACCCAGGGCAATAACAACATTATATATTCCCTGCCCCATTATTCCCGCTATTGCCATCGCCAATATGATTACTGGAAAAGATCTTAAAATATCAACAAGCCTCATGATAATACTGTCGATAACACCACCAAAAAAACCTGATAAAACCCCCATCATAATTCCAATAAAACCTTCAAATAAGATTATTAATACTCCAATTTGTAAGGCTATACGTGATCCATAAAACAATCTGGTTAAAACATCTCTACCCAAAGAATCTGTTCCCAATAAATGTGTGCGAGAAGGTCCCATTAACCTGTTGCTGGGATCAGTAGCATACGGTTTATATGGAGTTAAAAAAGGAGCAAATATGGCTATAAATATTATTATCATAACAAATACAAAACCAAGCAGTGCAAGTCGATTGCTCTTAAATCTCTTCCAGACCAGACTGAGCTGGCTAGACTTTTTGTTTTTTAAATTGGCGAGTTCCATCTTGATTTCTTCTACATTAACTTCACTCAATCTCATCCCTCCGTTCTTATACGGGGATCTACCCAGGTATATATAATATCAGCAAACAGGTTGGCTAAAACAACCGCTATAGAAATTAAAAGTAAAATGGCCTGAACTACAGGATAATCCCTTGCCTTAACACTGTTAACAAGCAAAGACCCGATTCCTCCCCAGGAAAAAACCACCTCTATAACAACTGAGCCACCAATTATCCAGGGTAAGCGTAAAGCCAGCATTGTAATGATTGGTATAAGAGCATTTCTTAAAGCATGTTTAGTAACAACTATGTAATATTTTAATCCTTTAGCCTTAGCAGCTCTAATATATTCCTGATTTAAAACTTCCAGCATTTCAGCCCTCATTGGTCGTGCAAACCAGGCTTCCTGCCGTAAACCGAGGCTTAGAGCCGGCAAAATTACAGATGTATAACTCACCATTCCTGCTATTGGTACCCATCTTAATTGTAGGCCAAAAATATATAAAAATAAGATGCCCAGCCAAAAAGATGGTATTGAAATCCAAAATATGGCCTGAACAGTTGTTAGATAATCCAGCCAGCTATTACGCTTAAGAGCAGCCAGAATACCCATCACCACTCCCAGTACCACAGAAATAATCAAACCAGTAAGAGTTAAGACTAAAGTGGGGCCTATCCTATCCTTTATCAATGTATTAACCGATCTATTATAGCGGATTGAAGTACCCAAGTCACCTTTTGCAAGACTAGATATCCAGGCCCAATATTGGATATAAAGTGGTTCATTTAAATTATATTTTTCCCTAACAGCTTCCAAATTTTCTTCACTAGCATAAGAACCCAACATAATCCGAGCCGGATCTCCCGGTGTTAAATGTAAGATGAGAAAAGCAATTAGGGTAACTCCAATAGCAGTAATAATAGTTCTAATTATCTTATTTGTCCAGTATTTTTTTCTATTAGACATTTTGTTCTGCCTCCCTATTCAAAGGTACCTTCAACTACCGTCTCTTTATTTTTAATCATCACTTTGCCGCACGCAATTACACTTTCTATTAACAGATCATCTCTATTTAAGATAACTAAGTCAGCTTCATTATTTTCTCTAATCCTTCCTTTGGTTTTTAATTTAAATATCTGAGCTGGATTTTTAGTAATAACCTTTAGAGCAGTTTCTAAATCAATACCATAATTGAGTACTGCACTTCTCACAGCAGCATATAAGGAGCTGACCTGACCAATTTTCATGCCTATCATATTTCCGTTTTTATCAAACTTGGGTAAACTCCCCTGGGCATCTGAGCTGAATGTTATATTATCGATAGACACATCCTCTTCTAATAAATATTTCAGAGACTCTGCACACTGATTTTCTTTGCTTTTTTCTTTAGAAGAACTTGTGGTTAAATCAATCATCCCTCCTGCTTTAGCATAATCTTTACCCTGATCTAATAGATTTTGGTTGCGATTAATATGGGTAGGTAAGATATTCTTAACTGATAGTATCCCCTCTTCAATTATTCTATAAAGATACTCTAAGCCATTTTTCCCTTTACCCATATGTACATCAACCACACCAGCTTTACCCGCCAGCATACCACCTATATTAGCCTCTGCAACAACTTTTTTAAACTCTTCATAACACGGCTGTGAAGACCTGTGGTCTTCTAGAGCAATTTCACCAACCCCGATAACCTTATCAATAATCATTATATCTTCTCTTATCCCTTCTGTAATAGTATCTACAGGTATTCTATAGGAACCAGTATACATATATGTAGTAATTCCCTCTTCTTCTAAGGCGCGAGTTTTAGCCAAAAGAGCCTTTAAATTTCTAGCCACACTATCTGTACCCAGACAACCAATAGCCGTTGTAACACCGCCTTTTGTTATATCTGTCAGCTGAATTTCAGGAGTGCGGGTATGAAAACCACCTTCACCTCCTCCACCCAAAAAATGTTGATGGCTGTCAATAAAACCTGGAACTATATATTTATAGCTCCCATCAATTAGCTGAAAATTTAAAAAATTTAAATCATTATTAATCGTGATTTCATCCTGAATTTTTATTATTTTATCTCCGATAATCATTACATCCTTTTTACCTAGATAAGCAGGAGAATATACCTCTGCGTTTTTTATTATGAAGTTCATTGATAAAACTCCTTTCTAAAATATCTTTGTTTTTGAGCTCTTTTGCAGCTATATTGCTGAATAGTACAACCAAATCATTACAGACTATTTGATCAATACCTTTATCAATTCAAAATTTTCAATAGGTATATCCTCAGAAATATATTTTCTTAGCTGTTTAACAAAGGTCTGCCTGGTTTGTTCCGTACCAGTGACCAGGCTGAGACTTGTGATGTCAGGCATCTTAATATTTCCTCTACTTTATCTTTTCTTTAAACATTTTATTGACCATCTGGGGATTGGCCTTGCCTTTTGTTTCTTTCATAACTTGACCAACAAGATAACCAACTGCTTTATCTTTACCATTTTTAATATCATCTATTACCGAAGGGTTTTCATCTATTATTTTTTCCACTAAACTTTCCAGTTCACCCTGATCACTAATCTGTTTTAAACCTTTTTCTTTAACTATTTCTTCAGGATCTTTGCCAGTATAAAACATCTCTTCAAAAACAGTTTTGGCAATTTTTGAACTTATTATATCTTGATCAATCATTTTTAACATTTTAGCCAGCAGCTGTCCTGTTATTTTTGTATCTTCAATAGCCGTTTTTTCTTCATTGATTAGTCTTAAAAACTCACCCATTATCCAATTACTAACTACCTTAGCATCCTTATATTCAGACACACTACTCTCAAAAAGGTCTGCTAAATCCCGACTATCAGTTATAACATCTGCATCATATTCAGGTAAATTATATTCATCAATAAATCGCTTTCTTTTGACAGCAGGCAGTTCAGGCAGGCGTTCTTCAATATCTTTTTTCCATTTTTCATCTATTTCCAAAGGAACGAGATCGGGTTCGGGGAAATATCTATAGTCATTAGCCTCTTCTTTACCCCTCATAGAGATTGTTTTAGATTTATTTTCATCCCAGGTCCTGGTTTCCTGAACGATCTTTTTATCATTTTCAAGCATTTTTCTCTGCCTTTTTTGTTCATAAGCTAAGGCCTTTTCTATAGCCTTAAATGAATTCATGTTTTTTAGTTCTACTTTTGTACCAAACTTTTTATTTCCATGCAGGCGTAGAGAGATATTTGCATCACACCTTAAAGATCCCTCTTCCATATTACAGTCCGAAACCTTTAGATATTCTAAAGTCTTTTTTAAGTAATTAAGATATTCACGCGCCTGTTCTGGAGTCCTGATATCGGGTTCGCTGACTATTTCAGCCAGGGGTACGCCTGTTCTATTATAATCCACCAGGCTGCCTGAAGATTGATCAATACTTCCTTCATGTATTAACTTACCGGCATCTTCTTCTAAATGAATACGGGTTATTCCTATTCTGTGAATTCCTTCTTCAGTTTCCACTCTAATATATCCATTTTTAGCCAAGGGTAAATCAAATTGAGAAATTTGATAGGCCTTTGGTAAATCAGGATAAAAATAGTTTTTACGGTCAAACTTACTATAGAATGCAATCTCACAATTTAAAGCCAGACCAGTTATTATTAAATAATCAACTGCCTTCTTATTTAAAACCGGCAGCGTTCCTGGTAAACCAAGACAAACCGGACAGGTATTTGTATTCGGCTCACTCCCAAATTCTGTACTACATGAGCAAAATATCTTAGATTTTGTATCAAGTTGTGTATGTACTTCCAAACCAATTATTGTTTCATATTTATTATCCATTTTGACACCTCCGTCTCTATTTTAAAGCCGGATATTTAATATCCAGATCCAGTATCTTCTCTAAGCTGAAAGCTGCCTGTATTAACTTCTCTTCCTTAAAGTGAGCACCCATCAACTGCAGCCCAATCGGTAGTCCTTTTTGATCAAAACCACAAGGCACAGATATTGCTGGAATTCCTGCAATATTTACAGGAACAGTAAAAATATCAGCAGCATACATCTTAAGAGGATCTCTTTTTTCGCCTATTTTAAAAGCAGTTGTAGGAGTAGTAGGAGAAAGTATTAGATCATAATCTGTAAATAGTTGATCAAAATCATTTTTAATTAGGGTTCTGACTTTTTGTGCCTTAAGATAAAAATCATCATAGTAACCTGAACTAAGCACATAAGTACCAAGCATAATACGTCTTTTAACCTCTTCGCCAAAGCCCTGTTGTCTGGTTTCTGTAAACATTTTTTTTAAGTTATCTGCCCCTTCTGCTCTTAATCCATAGCGAACCCCATCATATCTCGCCAAATTGGAACTCGCCTCAGCAGTAGCAATAATATAGTAAGCTGCCAGGGCATACTCAGCACCTGTAAGACTTACTCTTTCAATCTTAGCCCCTGCTTTTTTAAATTTTTCAACAGCATTTAAGACAGATTCTCTAACCTCTTGATCAAATTCAATATCAAAATATTGATCAGGTATACCTATTTTCATATCCTTAACATCATTTTTTAAATACTCAGTAAAATCAGGATAATCTCTGTTAACACAGGTAGAATCCTTTTCATCTCTGCCTGTTATGACGTTCATCATCAGGGCGATATCCTCTACATTACGTGCAAGAGGACCAATTTGATCTAGAGATGAAGCAAAAGCTACCAATCCATAACGGGAAACTGCCCCATAAGTAGGTTTTAATCCCACAACACCACAAAAGGAAGCAGGTTGTCTAATCGATCCACCTGTATCTGAACCCAATGAAACAGGCACCATACCAGCAGCAACTGCTGCTGCTGAACCACCACTTGAACCACCTGGTACCCTGTTTTTTCCCCAAGGATTCACAGTTGGAAAAAAAGCAGAATTTTCTGTAGAAGAACCCATAGCATACTCATCCATATTGGTTTTTCCGGTTATTATACCACCTGCCTCTTTTATTTTCTCTACCACTGTTGCATTATACGGTGGGACATATTCTTCAAGCATTTTAGAAGAACAGGTTGTCTTAATTTCTTCTATAGAAATATTATCTTTTATGGCTATCGGTAAACCTTTTAGATAGGTGTCTTTATAATTATTTTGATCTAATTCATCAATATTATATGTCTCATTTTTGTTAACATAGGCTTTAATTATAGGATCAGTATGTGCTGTACGATATGAGATTGACTCATGAATATCCTGTAATTTAACCCTTTTTTCCTCTATCATATTTTTAAGCTCGGTTAATGAACATTTATATAATTTCATAGTTTAATTCCCCTTTTTGGGATTGACACCTCCATATTAATCTTCCTCTATAATTTTTGGCACCCGAAATTGATCTGCCTGTTTTTCGGGGGCGTTTTTTAAGACTTTTTCTAAACTAAGTGACTCTTTTACTTTATCTTCTCTAAAAACATTTTTAACTGGGATTGTATAGGCTGTTGGAACTATATCTTCCGTATCAAGTTCATCAAGTTTCTCTACATAGTCCACAATATCACTTAACTGCTTAGAAAACATTTCAACTTCTTTTTCACTTAATTTTAAACTTGCCAGGTCTGCAATATACCTCACTTCTTCTTCATTAATCATTTTCATCACTCCTTGTTATCATCATTAAATCTATCTAAAAGATCTCCGGCTATCATTATCCTGTAAAGTATAGCTATACTGATACCCATAAATCCAATAACTAAAAAGAATACATAAAATCTTGCCAACATACTTTCTGCTTGATTAAAAAGCCCTAGTATTAAGTAAAAACTTAGGCTTATAGCAAAAAATCTGCGGTAAAGCAAAATTCCAGGCGCAATATATTTGCTTTTAGTATATTTGTTCCTAATCAATTTTAATAACCATTCTGCTATTAATACAGCTATAATTTGAAATATAAATACAGTGATCGACCACGGCCAGAAATATTTAGGATTAAAAATTTTGATAAAAATTATTGATAATGCCGATACACTGAGGGCATAATGATATAACTTGCCTCTCCACAAATCAATGACCCCCTTTTAATAAATTGTCAAAAGCATCTTCATCAATAATTTCTATATTCAGATCCTGAGCTTTTTCATATTTAGAGCCAGGATTTTCCCCCACTACCAGGTAAGTTGTTTTAGAACTCACACTTGACTTCACATCTCCTCCATGCTGTCTGATTAAACGGGAGGCTTCTTTCCGACTGTACTGATCTAAAGCACCTGTCAAAACAAAAGATTTATCCTTTAAATGCTGATTATAGTTTTCTTTCTGTGTCTTTTTTTTCATCCTGACATCAGCTTTTTTTAATTTTTTTAAAGCTTCTAGATTATGTTCGCTCTTAAAGAAGTTAATTATACTTTCAGCTATGACAGGTCCTATTTCATTTATCTCGATTAAATCTTCTTTACTTAGTCCTTTTAAATCATCTATTGAACCAAATTCATCAGCCAATATACGAGAAGCATTACTACCCACATGTCTAATTCCCAGGGCATAAATCAAGTTGTTTAATTCTCTATCTTTGCTTGCTGCAATAGCTTTAAGCACATTGTCAGAAGACTTTTTTGCCATTCTTTCTAAATTAATTAAATCCTGTTTTTTTAAGTAATAAAGATCTGCATAATCTTCTATTAGATTATTATCCAACAATTGATCAACAAGAGAAGGCCCCACACCTTCAATATCCATAGCATCTCTGGACACAAAATGCAAAATGCTTTCTCTGCGTTGAGCAGGACAGCTTATATTGGTACACCTTGTTACGGCTTCACCTTCTTCTCTGTAAACTAATTCTCCACAGACGGGACAGTGCTCAGGCATCTCAAATTTTTCTTCATTACCAGTTCTTTCTTCTTTAATTACCTTAACAATTTCTGGAATAACATCTCCAGCTTTCTGTATTAAAACAGTATCGTTGATTCTAACATCTTTCCTTTTAACCTCATCTTCATTATGTAGGGTTGCGCGACTGACAGTAGAACCATCTATTAAAACTGGTTTAAGAACAGCACTGGGAGTCAATGCTCCCGTTCTACCCACAGTTACTATTATATCTTCCACTTGAGTTGTTTTCTGCTGGGCTGGAAATTTATATGCAATCGCCCAGCGAGGATTCTTAGAAGTACTACCTAGTTTTTCACGCAGGGAAAGCTGATTAATCTTGATGACCATCCCATCTATCTCAAAATCTATCTCCTCTCTTTTTTCAATCCACTTTTCACATACTTTTATCACTTCAGCTATATCATCACACTTTTTATACCAATTAATATTAAAACCGAGTTCTTTTAAAAATTCTAAAGCCTGCTCGTGTTTACTGATTTTTTTATTTTGATCTGTAAATTCCACTAAATCATAGGCTATAAATGATAATGACCTGTCTGCTGCCACCTGGGGATCAAGTTGTCTGACTGATCCTGCAGCAGCATTCCTGGGATTTGCAAAAGGATTTTTCCCTTCTTCTTCGCGTTTTTTGTTCATTTTTTTAAAATCCTCTTTTTTAATAAAGATTTCTCCCCTTAACTGTAAATTGACCCCAGCTTTTCTTAACTTTAAAGGAATACTTTTAATTGTCTTAAAGTTATGAGTAACATCTTCACCCACTCTGCCATTACCTCTGGTGGCACCTAAAGTAAAAGAACTATCTTCATAGTGTAGAATTGCAGAAAGTCCGTCAATCTTGTGTTCAACTATATATTCATATTGTTTTGTATCAAGATTTCTCTGAACCCTTTTATCAAATTCTTTAAGTTCTTGTGCATTAAAAGCATTATCTAAGCTTAAAATACGTGAACTGTGTTCTACTTTTTGAAATTCATCTCGTGGTTTTCCGCCCACCCTTTGGGTAGGAGAATCTTCTGTTATTAGTTCCGGATTTTCTTCTTCTATTTTTTTTAATTCTTCCATTAATTGATCATATTCATAATCAGAAATAGTAGGATTATCTAATACATAGTATTTATATTCATGTTTTCTTAATGTTTTTCTAAGTTCTTTAACCCTATTTTTTATTCTTTCTTCAACCATAATAATTCACTCCTAAATTTTAGGCCCTTTGAATTGGAGCATATTTTTCAAGTAGTGTTTTGGGAGAGCCTTTGCCAAAATCGATGGTTAGTTCTAAATCATTGTTGTCAGAAACTTTTATAATTTTCCCTCGTCCCCAACGACTGTGTACAACTTCCTGCCCAACTTTATATCTGTGACTCTTTTTATTATAGTTATATACATTTATAGATTCTTCAACCTCTACAGTAAAACTTTTTTCTTCTTTTTTATTATCTATTAAATCATCCGGAATCTCATCTAAAAATTTAGAAGGGGAATTATACTCATAACTACCATATCTCATTCTTTTTTTAGCATTTGTTAAATAAAGTATATCCTCAGCCCTGGTTATGCCCACATAACAAAGGCGTCTTTCCTCCTCCATACCATCCTTTTCTTTATAGGAATTAGAGTGGGGAAATAGACCATCCTCCATCCCACTCATAAAAACAACTGGAAACTCCAGACCTTTGGCAGAATGTAAAGTCATCAAAGTCACAATATTTTTCTCCTCTTCTAAATTATCAACATCAGCTATTAGAGAAACCTCTTCTAAAAAAGTACTGAGATTATTATCAGCATCTTTTCTGATATGTTCTTCTATAACGTTATACAGCTCATCAATATTTTCAATTCTACTTTTATCTAATTTCGTACCGGTGTTTTTTAATTTTTCAATATACTTCGTCTTTTTACAAATGGCTTTAAATAAAGCCGCCAGGCCTGAATCTTTGTTTATTTGAATCAATTCATCAATCATCTCAGAAAATTGTCTAACCCTCTTTTGATATGAACCACTGAGATTTGGGTTAACATCAGATTTCCGGACGGCCTGTAATAAACTTATTTCCTCCTGCTCAGCATATTTTTGTATGCTTTCTAAAGTACTCTTTCCAATACCTCTTTTGGGGCTATTTATTATCCTGATTAAGCTCAAATCATCTGAATTATTATTAATCAATTTCAAATAAGCAAGAAAATCCTTAATCTCTTTTCTTTCATAAAATTTAAAACCCCCAATAATCTGGTAAGGTATCCCATAATTTATCATAGCCTCTTCTATTTGGCGGGACTGAGCATTTGTTCTATATAAAACCGCCATTTCATTATAACTATATTCACCCTTTAAAAATTTCATCTTTTGTGCGATAAATTGGGCTTCTTTTTCAGCGTCTTTAAGATTTTTGTAATATACATTTCCACCTTTGCCTCGGGCTGCTTTAAGATTTTTGGGAACCCTATTATAATTATTTCTAATTACATTATCTGCAATATCCAGTATCTTCTTATGTGACCTATAATTTTTTTCTAATTTAATCACTTCAGCATCTGGATAGTCTTCTTCAAAATGTAATATATTTTCAATATCAGCCCCCCTAAAAGCATATATGCTCTGGTCGGGGTCGCCGACTACAAAAATATTTCTATGTTTATCAGCTAATAACTGAGCAAACTTATATTGAGCAAAGTTTACATCCTGATATTCATCAATTAGGATATATTTGTATCTATTTTGATAATAATTTAATACATCTGGAAAATCTAATAATATCTGCACAGCCTTCATAATTAAATCATCAAAATCAAGGGCATTATTTTTTTTTAGTCTTATCTCATACTCTTGATATACAGCCGATACTACTTTTTGAAAGTAAGATAAGGTTTGTTTTTGATAATCCTCAGTTTCCATAAGTTCATTTTTTACATTACTGATCTTATTTAAAACTATGGCCGGTTTGTATTTTTTAACATCATAATTTAAATCCTTTAAAATTTTTTTAATTAACTTCTTTTGGTCATAAGTGTCATATATTGTGAAGTTTCTTTTGAAATCTATTTTATTAATCTCGCGTCTTAAAATACGTACACAAAAAGAATGGAAAGTACCTAAAAATATATCGTTAGCCTTACTGCCTGTCATCTTATTTACCCTATTTTTCATCTCATCTGCAGCCTTATTGGTAAAGGTTAACCCTAAAATATTAAAAGGGCTTACATTATACACCTCAATTAAATAAGCAATACGATTTGTTAAAACTCTTGTTTTGCCGGAACCGGCCCCCGCAATAATTAGACCAGGTCCTTGATATAATTGAACAGCTCTTTTTTGTTCTTTGTTTAATCTTTTTAGAATATTATCTGTTTTGGTCATCAATTTATTCACTCCTGATTAACTCTTTAAATATTGATCTTTGAATTTATTTATTAATTCTTTTATATTTACTAAGCGCTTAGAACAAAGAAAATGTGCGGGGCATTTACAATCACTGGAACCAAAACCAATGACTGGAATTTGCATCCTATCATTTTCTTTAAGATAATTAAATAATTTACATTCAAATCTTTTGCCTGCTAAAAGAGTATAATAATTCATTATTATACTTACATTTAAAAAATAGTCGATATGCCAGTGGAATTTTTTATCAGACCTTGAATGTCTTTCTATTCTGTTTTGTAAATTATTCTGAGCAGAACCAATATAGTAATAAAAACCTTCTTTAAAATTAATAGTACCAAGAGCACCTATTTTAATTTTTTTATCTCTTTTAAGCATGATAATCAGTAAATAAATACCCTTATTTTCATCAGCCATTTGCTATCCCCTAATAATTATTTTTATTATTTGTTACTGTTTGCAATCTTTACTATATTATTTATTAATGTTATAATAAAATGTAGTTAAATTAAAAAAGTAAAACAATTTTATCTGGCTATGGCGCAGCTTGGTAGCGCGCTTGCTTCGGGAGCAAGAGGTCCCCGGTTCAAATCCGGGTAGCCAGACCATTTTTACTCTATGATTCTTAATAATTATAACATATATTACACCTGTTTGCATGTTGTAAAAAGAAAAGTCAACCAACATAATTTCTCTTGATTATAGTAATTAAATTTAAACAATAGCAAAAGAGTGATCTCTGATTAATGTTCAAGATCACTCTTTTTTAATACCTTATTCTTGATCTAAACTCTCAATATACTCCACTACTTTCTCAGCGTGACCAGCTACTTTCACTTTATTAAATATCTTTATCACTTTTTGTTTTTTAGAAATTACAAAAGTCGTTCTTTTAAATATTCCCATAAAGTTAAGGATGCCAAATTTTTCTGCTAACTTTTTATCGACATCAGCCAATAAAGGATATGTCAAGTCATATTCTTCTGCAAATTTTCTGTGAGAATCTACCCCATCTTTGCTTACACCTATAACTTTTGTCTCTAACCCCTCCAGGGTTTTTAGCTGCTTTTGAAAGGCAACTGCTTCCTTTTTTCAGCCAGGTGTATTATCTTTAATATAAAAAAACAACACCAATCTTTGATCTGAAAAATCTGCACGATTATATTCATTTCCACTTTGGTTTTTTAAACAAAAGTCAGGCATCTTATCTCCTACTCTAATCATCTAAACACTTCCTTTCATTTTTAAAATAAATAGTGAAAAGTTATGCTATTTAAATCATCTTCTATATATCAATATTGGAGATTTCTGTTAGATATCCTCTTTATTGATATACAAAATCATTAGTTAAAATTTTATAAAATAAATAATAGCCTGTATTATAGGTTGGAATGACCACCGCCTCCATCCAACACAATTGAAACACCATCTAGATAACTTGACCATTTAGAACAAAGAAATGCTACCAAAT
>Ga0209925_1000038_pt1 | contig 57336 bp, 50 predicted proteins | sample SalPonR2_A_D1_MG_FD_185702 | JGI IMG/M metagenome (GOLD analysis project Ga0209925, IMG submission 185702) | Salt pond soil microbial communities from South San Francisco under conditions of wetland restoration - Salt Pond MetaG R2_A_D1_MG... ... | reverse complement strand
AGAGCCTAGGACTGGAGAAGCATCCTAGGGTGTATATCAAAACACTCAATACAGGACGTAGTTCATCTGCCTTCACCTTTGAGAAGACATCACTAAAGCTAATCTCCTACTCTACTATAGAGCTTTTTCAAGCTCCATCTGAATCTTTAGTTTGATTCAGGTGAAGTAGTTGACCTATTTATTTTTTAAAGTAGCATAGATACAACTTTCGACTATATTTATATCATTTTCAGCTGCATAATCTTTTATCTCATCACTTCTCGTACCTGGTTGTAGCCAGACATTTTTAATACCAAACTTTTTTACCTCTTTCATTACATGTTTACCTATTTGTGGATTAACTACCATATCTACTACATCAATTGGTTTTTCAATATCGGCTAATTTATCATATACCTTAATTCCATCAATATCATCTAGGGATGGGTTGATAGGAAAAACATTATAGCCATGTTCATCTAAGATCTTTACGATTTTATAACCAAATTTATCTACCTTATCAGTAGCACCTACAACTGCCCAATTATTCATTTCTAAAGTATTTTGTTTAACACTCATTGTTAACCCTCCTAATATATTTATCTATCTATTATAATTTATTTAAAAATATTTTTTGCTTTTTTTAAATAAATATTATAATCATTTTCACTAAATAAAATCATACGAATTTCATCATATTGCTCATTTTCTAATACATAATCTTTAATTGTCTTTAATGCTATCTCAGCGGCTTTTTCTATCGGAAAACGATAAGCTCCAGTACTAATTGAAGGAAAACAAATTGAATTATAAGAATTTTCTTCTCCAACAATTAAACTATTTTTATAGGCATCCTTTAATAACTGTTCTTCATCGTTATTACCACCATTCCAAACAGGACCTACGGTGTGTATCACACCGGCTGCATTCAATTTACCAGCTGTAGTTAAAACTGCTTTACCAGTTGGAAGTTTCCCTTGTCTTTTTCTTATTTCTTTGCATTCTTTTAATATATCAGGTCCACCGGCGCTGTGGATAGCACCATCAACACCTCCTCCTCCCATTAGAGAGGAGTTTGCAGCATTAACAATCCCATCACAGGTCTCTTTTGTAATATCAGCCTGTTTTAAAACAATCTGAGTTTGATTTACCTTAAATTTATCCATGTAATCACCCCCAGGTTTAGATAGCAAAGCCCCTGATATCAGGGGCCTTTATAAATTATTTTTGCAAGTTCATTGGTTGACCACAGCAGACTAATTCGCCACCGCCCACTTCTTTTACTTCTACTACATTACCACAAACACCACATTTGTAAACTTCACCTTTTTTCTTCACATTCATTTTTTAGCCTCCTTTAATAATTTTCACTTTTTCTTTTATAGGCTTTTAACAGTTCATGGGCACCTAAAAATACGACAGCAGAACCTATTACATAAAACCAATCAATAACTGAAATACCTGCAAAACCAAGGTACTTATTAATAAAAGGTGTATAAATTGCAGTAGCTATCATCGCTATTGATAAAATAATTGAATATACCATTTTTTTATTAGATATAATGTTTTTGTTAAAAATTGTTATCTTTTCATATCTTCTCGACATAATGTTTGTTAACTGGGTAAAGGCAATAGTGAGATAAGTTATTGTAGTTGCTCTGGCATATAAAGGATGTGCTTCAGTCATATTCATTAGTCCCATACGACTACTAAATAGATAGTAGTTTAAAAAGGCCAATACACCCATTAATACACCAAAAAAGGCAATTTCTGAAAAAGATCTCTTATTAACAATGTGCTCATCTTTCTCCCTGGGTGGAGATTTCATTATATCCTTTGAACCAGGATCAAATGTAAAAGCAGTAAGTGGTAAAATTTCAGCTAATAAGTCAATGGCTAAAATTTGAATAGCTAAAATTGGAACGGGTAAGTTAAATAATGAAACTCCCAGTAATCCTAATAAGACAACTGCTAACTCGCCACCATTACTAGTTAAGGAAGCAATAACTGTTTTCTTTAAATTGTTATAGATATTTCTACCTTCTTTAATAGCGTAAACTAAGGTTGGAAAACTATCATCTAATAATATTAATTCAGCTGCTTGTTTGGATACATCTGTACCCATGCCTCCCATTGCTACCCCAATATGAGCACTTTTTAAGGCGGGTGCATCATTTACACCATCACCTGTAACAGCTACTATCTTTTGTTGATCTTTAAGGTTCTTAACAATTCTTAACTTGTGTTCTGGTGAAACCCGGGAAAAGATAAGACTTTCATTTTCATCCATCAATGTCTTTAATTCTTCATCGGTTAGGTTTTCAAATTCTTTGCCGGTAACTACTTCTACATTTTCTTCATCTTTTACAAGATTGATCTCCTTACCAATTGCTTTTGCAGTAGTTGCATGATCACCGGTCATTATATAGGTATTAATATGAGCTTCATGGGCTTGTTCAATTGATTCTTTAACACCTTCTTTAGGAGGATCGATCATTGCGACAATACCAAGGAAGATTACATCTTTTTCAACTTCTTCTAATACATAGTCTTTATGCTCTGGTCCCAATTTACGAAATGCAAAAGCTAAGACACGCATTGCATTTTCAGAATACTTTTGATTTAACTTTCTATATTTTTCTTTATCTTCTTCTGTAATTGGTACTTTTTTACCATCTTTATAGATATATTTACTAACCGATAAAACACTATCTAAAGCACCTTTCATAGCTAAATATTCGCCATCTTCAAACTGTCTAACTGAACTCATCCTTTTTCTTTCTGAATCAAAACTAAATTCATGCAGTTCTGGATTTTCTTCATCTTCATTTTCAGCTCTAGTTCCAACTTTGGTTGACAAAGTGATTAAAGCTGCTTCGGTTGGATCACCGATCGGATACCAGCTTGAATGTTCATCATCTGGTGGATGAATTTCAGCGTTAGAAGCCATAGTAGCGGCATCAAACATAATTTCTAAATGATCTATGGTTTCTTGGCTTACTTCATTACCATCCTGGTCTAATATCTTCCCACGTGGCTCATATCCAATACCGGATACATCATACTCTTGACCATCATAAAATACTTTTTGAACTGTCATTTCATTTTTGGTAAGAGTACCGGTTTTATCAGTTGAAATTACATTGGTTGAACCTAAGGTTTCAACTGAAGATAATTTTTTTACTACTGCATTCTTTTTAGCTAGTCTATCCACTCCTTGCGCAAGAGCAACGGTAATCTGCATCGGTAAAGCCTGTGGTACAACCGCTACTGCAATACCTAAACCATAAATAATGGCAAAGTCTAATCCAAGTCCTTGATATAAACTTGCGCCAAACAACAAAGTACCAATTATGACTGCAAATACAGCAATTCTATTTGCAACTGATTGCAACTCCATCTGCAAAGGAGACTTAGATTTCTCTTCTTCCTGAGTAAGATTGGCTATCTTACCCATCTCGGTATCCATACCAGTTGCTACTACAACACCTTTAGCACTTCCAGAAGCCACATTAGTACCAAGATATGCCATATTTTCTCGGTCTGCTAGGGAAACTTCTTCCTCCATCTTATTACTGTTTTTTTCCTGGGGAAGTGATTCTCCCGTTAGAGAAACATCATTTGTTTTTAAATTAAATGACTCAATAATTCTTAAGTCAGCTGGTACTTTATCCCCTTCTTCTAAAACTACAATATCTCCTATTACAAGTTTACTTTGATTAATTTCTTGGGTTTGACCATCTCTTATTACTTTTGAAGGTGATTGGATAAGTTGTTCTAATGAATCCATGATTGCTTCAGCTTTATGCTCCTGAAAATATCCTATAATTGCATTAACTAAAGCAATTATTAACATCACAATACCGTCTCTATAATTCTGAATTATAAATGACATACCAGCTGCCACTAATAGAATAATCATTAATACATCTCTAAATTGGAGTAAGAATTTTATTATCTCAGGGGTTTTCTTTAATCTCACCAGCTTATTTTCTCCATATTTTTCTAATCTTTTTTTAGCTTCCTGGTCAGCAAGCCCCTTTTCAGAGGTATTCAGAATGTCGAAACTTTCTTTTGGTGTTTTCTGATAAAAGTTTTTGTCTTTATAGTCTATTTTAGACACCTCCTAATATTATTCAAAATAAATTCCAGACCCTTTTGATTTTTCTGTCATCATAGCTAACTCTTCTATTTTACCATTTATATATTTTTTATCTAAGTCTTCTAAAATTTGTTCATCAAAACCCTTTACTATATAATTACCAAATTCCCAGGTGATGTCCTTAATTTCTTGTTCATTGCCTTCTGCAATAATTATCAAAGCTTCTAATATGGAAGCAGCAACTGAAACATCACGCATTGAATAGTATCTTAACTGATAAAATGTTTTATATAAAAGATAGTCAAAACTTATATCCTCAAAAATCAAAGTCAATTCATTATCTTCATTATAATAATAAGTATTTTCTATATTAGCTTTTGCTATTCTATCCAATACCATACCAAGTTGTTTAATACAAAATATAGCAGTATTTGGATCATTAATACCAGGTGAAATTGCTCTAAGTGCAATTTCTGTTATCTTTTGTAAACCAAATTCAATATCTTTACTTTTATTTCTTTCTTTACCTACTAAGATAAAATCAAGACAATTATTTAAAACATCTTCTTTTAATTCATCTACCTCCATCTCTTCTAAATCATAATAGATTGTAAATACTTTTGTATTATTAGTAACATAGTCACCGATCATTCTTTCTGCATTGATAACTAAGTTATGTTCATCGGCAAACTTTGATAACTTTAAATCGTTTATATCTCTAATAAAGCCCACTTCTTTGGAATAAATAGTGTATTGGTTTTTTTGTAGGGTTTGCTCTAAATTATCAGGTGGTTCATTTCTGATATTCTCATGGGCCTCATTAAATTCTTTCACATTATCTACTAGATCTAAAATTTCAGTAGTTAAAGTATCAATTAGTAAATTAACCTGAATTGATTGTGAAACATGGTTAATAAACATTACGAAATATATTAGACAAAAGAAAACAATTATTACACCCACGGCTGCAGACAGAAATACTGTTTGTCCATTACTATTTAAAAACATCAGGGTAACAATAGAATATATAAAACCACCTATAAATATACCTAATACCTGCAATGTTAATTTAGATTTTATAAAGTCCTGAAGAGTACGGGGTGAAAATTGAGTAGAATATGTAGTTAAAACTACCATAATAATTGAAAATGAAATAGTTACAATAGATAAAAGCGAACCAGCTATTGTTGCTAAAATAGTTTTAGTTATTTCTAATGGAGTAAAGAAAACATTAGGTAAAAAATTTACTAAAATCGGTTGATAATTTTTTTCTAAAATTAATACTATTGCAGAAAGTATCAAAGCATAAAAACTGTACTTTACAGGAATATAATATATCTTGGCTCTCCAATCATCGAAGAAATTAAAATTAAATATTTTCAATTATATACCCCCTCCCAAAGGGAGTCCCTATTTGTCTTATTATAATTCTTGAATAATTACAATTTTCCTCTTTATTAAATATTGATAATCTCTTCAACTTTTTGCAAGTTTCCAGCTACTGCTGGTGGGATTGAATAGTTATCAAGTACAAATTCTTGGTCTTTGAGTCCGTTACCAGTTAAAATGGCCACTATTTTTTTGTCTTTAACTAATTTTTCTTTTTCCTTACTTAATTTTATTAGACCAGCTACTGGAGTCGCTGAAGCAGGCTCTACAAATATCCCTTCTTTAGCAGCCAGTATCCTGTGAGCATCTTTTATCTCTTCATCTGTTAAAGCCTCAAACAATCCATTAGATTCTTCTTTCGCTTTACGAGCTTTTTCTCTATTAACTGGATTACCTATCCTAATTGCAGTAGCAATTGTTTCAGGTTCTTCTATCACTTTTTCTTTTACCATTGCAGCGGAACACTCGGCCTGAAATCCAAACATTTTAGGTAAATAGTTAATATAGCCTTTTTGATTATATTCTTTAAAGCCCTTCCAGTAAGCTGTAATATTACCCGCATTACCAACTGGTAAAGCTAAAATGTCTAAATTTTCTTTATTAAGTTGATCTGCCACTTCAAAGGCAGCTGTTTTTTGGCCTTCTATTCTAAAAGGATTCAAAGAGTTTACTAATGTTAAGGAATATTTATCGGTTAGTTCTCTAACAATTTCTAATGCTTTATCAAAATTTCCTTTTACTGGTATTATATTAGCACCATAAATTAAAGCTTGTGATAACTTTCCTTTCGCAATTTTAGCTTTTGGGACTACAACTAAAGTTTTTAAACCACTTCTTGCTCCAAAAGCGGCTGCTGAAGCAGAAGTATTACCAGTTGAAGCACAGATAATTGCTTTGCTATTTTCTTCAACTGCTTTAGTAACAGCCAGTGTCATTCCTCTATCTTTAAAAGAACCAGTTGGATTTGCACCTTCAAATTTTAAATAAAGTTCAAAACCATACTTTTGATTAAGCCAGTCTGCTTTAATTAAAGGAGTATTGCCTTCATTTAAAGTTACAATTTTTTGGTCATCTGATACAGGTAAGAATTTTTTATACTTATTAATTAATCCTTTCCACACTTTTATCACCATCTTTATTTATTATTATACCCTTATTATTTACCTCAGTTTCAATTAAATAATTAACAATTTTAAATTTAACTGCCATTTTATTTATTATTTCCTTTTCATCTCTAAAATCCTTTTTACTTAAAAATATTAGGGTTGATCCACTTCCACTTAAAAAATAAGGGCAATTTAGTCTATCTTGTAAATCAAAAAATATATTTTCTAATTTTGTATTTAATGCTAATCTTTTTGTTTGATGAATATAATCTTTTGAACCTTTTTTAATCAGTCCAAGATTGCTATTAATTAAACCGGCCGTTATTAAAGAAGCATTTGCTATATTTTGCGATGCATTTTTTATATTAACTGACTTATCAACAACTCGCCTAGCATCTTTGGTCTTAATTGCTAAATCTGGAATGAAAAGTAATATTTTTATTTCTTTACCTACATTAAATTTTTCAAAAATTATCTTTCCATTTTCTACTTTACTAATTGTAAAACCACCTATTAAAGTAGGAACAATATTATCAGGATGACCTTCAAGGTCAAGGGCAGATGATAATATCGTTTTGTTATCTATTCCAAGACTATATAAATTATTTAAACCAATAATTGTGCCTACAATTGCATTAGCTGAACTACCTAATCCTCTATTCAATGGATAATTTATTTTAGCTTTTATATGCAGTCCTTGTGTATTTATTTTATCTGGATACTTTCCCTGTAAATATTTTATGGTGTTTAAGATCAAATTATCTTCTTTTTTGAGATTTATATCTTTTTCTTTATTATCAATAATATTTATTGATAACTTTTCGACTTCCTTTTTGATCTCAAATTCATATTCATTAAAAAGATTAAGAGCCAGACCAAATGAATCATAGCCGGGCCCTAAGTTTGCAGAAGTAGCTGGTACTTTAATTTTTAACATTTCTTTCACCTAAATTTTCCAGTTTTCTAAATACTGTTTTTGCTCTACACTAAGGGTATCTATTTTTGTATTCTCTGCTTTTAATCTATATTTAGCAACCCTTTTATCAATATGGTCCGGTACTTTATATAAACCGGGCATTAAATCATTTTCAGTAAGGTAAAGCAGTGATAAAACCTGTAAACCAAAACTCATATCCATAATTTCTACAGGATGTCCATCTCCGGCAGCTAAATTAACTAATCTACCTTCTGCTAAGAGATAAAGAGTTTTGTCTCCAATTTTATAACCCTCAATATTTTCTCTGGCTACTTTTACTTCATCAGCCATCTCTTTTAAAGCCTCTACATTAACTTCTACATTAAAATGGCCGGCATTAGCTAAAACAGCACCATCTTTCATTAAAGAGAAATGTTCTTTACTTATTACATTTTTACAACCGGTTACAGTAATGAAAATATTGCCTAATTCAGCTGCTTTTTTCATCGGCATTACACGGAATCCATCCATCTTGGCTTCAAGTGCTTTAAAGGGATCAACTTCAGTTACTATAACTCTAGCTCCTAAACCTTTTGCCCTTCTAGCAACACCTTTACCACACCAACCATAACCTGCTATCACAACATCTTTACCGGCAACTACCATATTGGTGGTGCGCATAATTCCATCCCAAACTGATTGTCCGGTTCCATAACGGTTATCAAAAAGATATTTTGCTTGTGCATCATTAACTGACATCATAGGGAACTTTAACAGATTATTATTATCAAGTGACTTCAACCTTATAATTCCGGTGGTTGTTTCTTCTGCTCCCCCAATTATTTTATTAATTAGTTCTGGTTTTTCATTATGGATTTTACTTACTAAGTCTCCACCGTCATCAATAATTAAATCTGGTTCAACTTCTAAAATTTTATTTAAACTTTCTTCATATTCTTCTTTGGTTTCTCCCCGCCAACTATAAACAGTTACTTCATGTTCACTTAAAGCAGCTGCTACATCATCTTGAGTTGAAAGTGGATTACTACCTGTTATGTAAACATCTGCTCCTAATTCACTTAAAACAACTGCCATATAAGCTGTCTTTGCTTCAAGATGTAAACAAATTGAAACCGTTTTACCTGATAAAGGTTGGTCTTCTTTGTATTCTTCTTTAATCTTATTTAAAACTGTCATCTTTTCTTTTACCCAATCTATTTTCTTTTTACCATCTGGAGCTAATGAAAAATCTTTTACTTTACTTTCCATCTTTATCCCCCTTATTGTTTTCCTGTGTGGCCGAAGCCACCATCACTGCGTTTACTTTCTTTTAATTTATTAACTTCATTCCACTCAATAGTAAATGTTTTATGAATGATTAATTGAGCAATTCTATCATGTTTATTTATCTTAAATTCTTTTTGGCTGTGATTAATTAATATTACTCCTAATTCACCACGATAACCAGGATCTATTACACCATCGGCATTTAAAACTGTTATCCCTTCTTTTAATGCCAGACCACTTCTAGGATAAACAAAGCCTCCATACCCTTGCGGTATAGCTATTTTTAAACCGGTTTTTATTAACTTGTATTCACCGGGCTTTAATGCATATTCATATCGGGACATTAAATCTAGTCCACAGTCTTCTCCAAAATGTTGATACTCGGGTAGTTTAACATCATCACCCATTCTTTTAACTTGTATCTTCATATATAATCCTCCCTATTTTGCAAATACATGTGCACCAATACTAACTACAAATTTCCTGGTATTAAAGAAACTCTTATTTGTGGCAGTTTTGGGGTTATAGTAATATAATGAGCCCAGGGTAGGGTCTACCCCGCTTAAAGCTTCTTTAGCAGCTCTATAGGCCGTATTATTGGGAGTGTAATGTATCTGTCCGTCCGATACGGCTGAAAACTGATTTTTTTGATAAACAACTCCCTTTATAGTATCGGGAAACTCATTACTTAATACTCTGTTAATAATTACTGCCCCCACTGCAACCTGACCCATATATGGCTCTCCTCTAGCTTCACCGTGTATGGTTCTTGCCATGATTTCTATATCAGACTGGTTAACAGTTTTAGCAAGTACCTGTCTTTTTGATAAGTTAAAAATCGGCAGTTTTAATTTTTGTCCTTGTCTAATTATAGAGTTCTCCATATTATTTAAAGCCATAATAACACCTACTGAGGTGTTAAAACTTTGAGCCAAATCATAAAGAGTGTCACCGGAATCAACATAATATTGAATAATCTTATCAGGTGGAATATTATCAACATCAGGCAGTGGTTGTTCAGGATTATATCTTACAGAATAATTACGACCCACATCTAAACTAAAATTATTATTTTGATCAGAATGGGGAGATAGATTATAATTTAGGTTTAACTCCTTATTATTTTTCTCTTCTTCCCGCTTGATAACTAATTCATCACCAATATTAATTTTAGAAGCATTATCGATATGGTTATATTCTAATATATGATCAACCGTTGTATTATATTCCTGGGCAATATCATAGATTGTATCCCCTTTTTGTACTACATATATCAAAGTAAAGCGGGGTTGGGCAGAAATCATTGTTGTAAATATTAATATAAATAATAATGTTATTATAAGTATTTTATACTGATTTTTCATTATTAATCCTCTCCAGCTACATAATCGATTATCTGTCTTAATTGCATCTTTATTACCGGACATTTTTCCGGAATAGAATTTAAAAATACCTGACCATATCTTTTATTAATTATTCTATTATCCATACAAATTACAATGCCTTTGTCATTTTTTGATCTAATTAGACGTCCAAAACCTTGTTTAAACTTGATAACTGCCTTTGGAATGAAATATTCAAAAAAGTAATTTTTGCCTTCTTCTTTCATCATTTTTACCCGGGCAGCATTAACAGGATCATTAGGAACGGGAAAAGGTAATCGCATAATAATCAAATACTTTAGATCTTTACCAACTATGTCTACACCTTCCCAGAAACTCTGTGTACCAAATATTATCTGGTTTTTACCTGCTTTAAATTTATCCATAATATACTTTCTAGAATACTTACTTTGAGAAAGTATATTAATATTATCTTCTTCTAATTTATAATTGACCTTTTTATATAAATTATCAAGCATATTATAAGAAGTAAATAAAACCATGGTAGATCCATTAAACGTTCTTAAAATATCTGTTAAATCATCTGCAATCTGGCTTGTAAAAGCATTATTCGAAGGTGAATAAATATCATTGGGAATAATTAACCTACTTTGTTTTTCATAATTAAAAGGTGAATTTACTATTATTTCTCGTTGATTATTAATTCCTAAGGCCTCTGTAAAAAAGTTAAAAGAATCATTAACAGTTAAAGTAGCTGAAGTCATTAATACATTTCTTAAATTATCCCACAACATATCAGGTAAATTACCTTCTACATTAAGTAAGGCACTCATATGACTTACATATTGATCGGTATATCTATATTTTTCTAACCAAAAAACATAGTCTTCATCATCTGCTTCTAAATTAAATAAAAGATTAAAGACCATTTCATTTACTGTATTTAAGTTTTGTTTTAACTCCAGTAATTCAGCCTCTATTTTATCATAATTTTCAACCATTTTTAACTGATTTATTAATCTTTTTAAATAAACTAATAATTCATCAAAATTATCATGGAAGTTAAATCCCTTTTGGTTTATATCCTTATAAGTATTATCATCTTTTAATTCTTCAGCAATAATAATACTACTATGTTCATATTTTTGAAAAAATTTATCTAAAAGAAGAAAATATTCTTTATTATTTTCTTCTATATCTTTAATCTTTGGAATTATTCTTTGGTCTATTAGCTGATAAATTTCTTTTTTGTTATCTAAATTAAGTTTTCCTATTTTATTTCTGATTCTAGGTATTATTGAAAATTTTTTATCATATAATTTTTTTAAGATTTGGTTATTAAGTTTATAGGATGTAGATTTTCCTAAATGGTATGTGGCTACATCTTGGAAATTATGAGCTTCATCAATTATTAAACTTTTATATTTAGGTAAAGTAGAATAACCAGAATTTTTAATTAAGGCATCTGATAATAAAAGGTAGTGGTTTACTACAATTAAATCAGAATTAAAAAGTTCATTTCTGGCTTTCATAAAATAACAGTCGTCATAATAAGGACATAGGGTTCCTATACAAAAGTCACTATCAGAAGCAACTTCTTCCCACACAGAATTTTTTAAATTGAATTTTATTTCATTTCGCATTCCAGACTTGGTTTTTTTTGACCATTCAACTAAATTTTCATAACTTTGCTGTTCATCATGGTCTGCTTCTGTCATTGCATTACCAATATTTTTTAACTTCCTTATACATAGATAATTTTTGCGACCTATTGCTAAATCAGCTTTAAAATTAAAAGGTAGAACTTTTTTTAGAAATTCCACATCCTTATCTATGATCTGCTGCTGTAAATTAATAGTATTTGTAGAAATAACTACCGTTTCATCATTTTTGACTGCCCAATATAAGGCAGGTATTAAATAAGCAAATGATTTACCAATACCAGTACCAGCCTCAATTAAGGTAAATTCTGCTTGATTAAAGTTTTCAACGATGCTTTCCGCAATCTCAAGTTGTTCAGTCCTATATTCAAACCCTTCCATATTTTTAGCTAAAGGACCATCATCTTTAAAATAAGTAAGAATTTCTTTTTTATTGATCTCCTTTATTTCACCTATATCCTTTGGTTCTACTAATACATAAATGTTTTTCACATTATTATCAGAAATCGCAAAACCAATCCCTTTATTACCCAAATTAGAAGCAACTCTAATATCAGCTCCAGAGGGTGTAGTATTCCCCGAGGGATGGTTATGTAATACCATAGAATTTTTAGGAAGAGAATTAATAATAGCGGGGGCCATACTTTTATTCCCCCGGGCTAATACTTCTAAATGTTTTATTTCTTCTTGTTCAAAGTCAATCTCAATTAAAAAAAATACTTCATTACCACCTGCACTATCAATTTCATTTCTTATTTTATTTTTAATCTGATCAGTAAAGTAATCAATTATATTCAACTTTTTCACCTTTTTTTATTTTAAGTATAGTTTCAATATCTTTATCAACTCCATCAAAAGGTGGAGTTTCAATTATAAATAATTTATCTTTTAAATCCTTGTGGTTAACTATATAGGCAAAGTTTTCTAAACCTATTTCACCTTGACCAATATGGGCATGTCTGTCTTTATTAGTACCGACCCCAAATTTAGAGTCGTTTAAGTGAATTAAATCTAAATGTTTAAGACCTATCTTATTATTTACTTCTTTAATTAAGGCCTCGATACCTTCTTTACTTGCTATATCATAACCAGCTGCAAAAAGATGACATAAATCAAGACATAATCCCATTCTTTGAAAATTATCAACTTCATACATGATTTCTTTTAGTTCCTCTAAGTTACTACCAAGCTCAGTACCTGCTCCAGATGTGTTTTCAATAAGGAGTCTCGTATTATTTTCTACTTCCTCCAAAAGTTCTTTGACTGCCTTTATTATCCTTTTTATACCAGCCTTTTTTGATGATTTTACATAATTACCAGGATGAAATACATAGTAGTCAGCTCCTAGCAAACCAGCCTGGTAGTAATCTTCTTTGATTTCTTCTTTCGATTTTTTATATAATTCATCCTTAGGAGTTGCTAAATTAACTAAATAACTAGAATGTACGACAAATCCTTTTATATTAAATTTTTCAATTTTTTCTTTAGTCTTTTTTATCTCTTTTTCAGTAATTTCTTTTTTCTTCCAACTGCGGGGAGATTTAGTAAAAATCTGAACAGAATTAACATCTAATTCAATTGTTTCATCAATTGCCTTGTCTATTCCACCACTTATAGAAAGATGTCTGCCTAGTTTCATTTTTAACATCTCCTTATCTATTGGTAAAAAATGTATTTATATGTAAAAAAACAACCTCAATTCATCTCCCTTAAATTATTAAATTTAAAGGAGTTTACTTGAGGTAAGTTTCTAAAGAACTATCATATTGATAGTTTTAATTATATTCAGTTATTAAACTTCAAAATCCTGTTCTACATCTTTCATGGAAAGATTTATTCTATCTTTATTATCAATTTTTATAACCTTAACTCTGACTTCATCACCTTCACTTAATACATCTGAGACTTCATTTATATGTCTATCAGCTATATTAGAAATGTGAACAAGTCCTTCTTTTCCAGGTAAGATTTCGACAAAAGCACCGAAGTTCATAATCTTAACAACTTTACCTTCATATACTTCGCCTACTTCTACATCTCTTGTGAGGTCATCAATCATTTTCTTAGCTTTTTGACCGTTTTCTTGCCCTTCTGCTAGAATAAAGATTGTCCCGTCATCTTCTATATCAATACGGGCATCGGTTTCATCGATAATTTTATTAATCATCTTTCCACCAGGACCAATGACGTGTCTTATCTTTTCAGGGTCAATCTGCATGGTCATAATAAGTGGTGCATGTTTAGATAGATTTTCTCTTGGCTCATCTATTACTTCTAACATCTTATCTAAAATATAAAGTCTGCCTTTTCTAGCTTTATTTAAAGCATTTCTTAAAATATCTTTAGATAGACCACTAACTTTAATATCCATCTGTAAAGCAGTAATTCCATTTGGAGTACCTGCAACTTTAAAGTCCATATCACCATAATGGTCTTCCATTCCCTGGATATCAGATAAAACTGCATAATCATCGCCTTCTTTGATTAAACCCATTGCTATACCGGAAACAGGTTGTTTTATCTTAACTCCTGCATCCATAAGGGAAAGGGTTGATCCACAGATACTTGCCTGAGAAGAAGAACCATTTGATTCTAATACTTCTGATACAACACGAATTGTATAAGGGAATTCTTCTTTGGAGGGAATCATTGGCTTTAAAGCTCTTTCACCTAAATGTCCGTGTCCAATTTCTCTTCTCCCTGGTGACCTTAGTGGATTGGTTTCACCTACACTAAATGGTGGGAAATTATAGTGGTGCATATATCGTTTGGTTTCATCTTCACCTAAACCAAAGATAGTCTTTTCATCACTACTTGCTCCCAAGGTAACTACACTTAAAGCTTGAGTTTCTCCTCTAGTAAAGATAGCAGAACCATGGGCTCTTGGTAGATTACCTACTTCAGACCAAATTGGTCTAATCTCATCATAAGATCTGCCATCTGGTCTTTTCTCATCTTCTAAGATCATTTCTCTAACTAATTTTTTAGTCATATCATCAAAAGCATTCTCAACCATTTTATTATATTCTGCTTCTTTTTCTTCATAATCTTCTAATTTACCCTCTAGATATTCTTTAGCATCTTCTTTTAATTCACTGATTTGTTCACTACGTTCTTGTTTTTTTACAGTATCAATAGCATCTCTTAACCTATTAGTAGCAAAATCACTAATTAATTTTTCTATCTTTTCATCTACATTATTTACTAAAGAAATATCTTGTTTTTCTAAACCAGCTTCTTCTTGCATTTTTTTCTGAAAACGGACGATCTTTTTAATTTCTTCATGTGCTAAATCAATGGCATCGAGTATTGTTTCTTCATCTACTTCATCAGCACCCGCTTCAACCATCGAAACAGCCTCTTCTGTTCCTGCAACTGTTAGATCCAACTTTGAATTATTTCGCTGTTCTTCGGTTGGATTCAAGACAAATTCATCATCTACTAAACCGACTTTGACTCCACCAATAGGACCATCAAAAGGTATATCAGATAAGCTAAGAGCTGCTGAGGCTCCATTCATAGCAATGATATCTGGTTCATGGTCTTTATCAACAGAGAGTACGGTTGTAATTACCTGAATATCGTGTCTCATGCCTTCCGGAAATAAAGGACGTAACGGTCTATCGATTAATCGAGCAGTTAGGGTAGCAAAATCACGTGGGCGTCCTTCTCTTCTGTTTACACTACCGGGAATTTTACCAATAGAATAAATACGTTCTTCATAATTAACCATCAAAGGTAAATAATTTATACCTTCTCTAGGTTCTGACATGGTTGCAGTAACTAACACCATTGAATCTCCATATTTAACAGTAACTGCACCATTAGCCTGTTTGGCCACTTTACCGGTTTCAAATTCAAGTTCTGTTCCGGCAAATTCTGTTTTCCAAGTATTGGTCATGCGTTTTTTTCCTCCTTATTTTTCCTTTAAATAATAGTCTCATTATAATAAAGAGCGGGTAAATCCCCGCTCTTTATACATTCATAATTAAATTAACCTCTAATACCTAAACTAGATATTAATTCACGATATCTTTCGATATCTTTGTTCTCTAAATATCTTAAAAGTTTTTTACGTTGACCAACCATTTTAAGTAAGCCTCTACGGGAAGAATGATCTTGCTTATGCTCTTTTAAATGGTCAGTTAACTGTGAAATTCTTTCAGTCAAAATTGCAATCTGTACTTCTGGAGAACCTGTGTCTTTTTCATCTCTTTGATACTTTTGTACAATTTCTTGTTTTCTTTCTTTAGTAATCAATTTACTTCACCTCCTAGTATTTGATACGCCCTACACCAAGATAAAGTTGAGGAATCTTTAACCTAGTATAAGGTATTTAATTTTACCAGAATAATTTTATCATAGAACCTCTTTGATGTAAAGAATATCCTTCTTTATTGTCTCGATTAGTTCATCTATATCTGTAAACTCTTTTTCCCCCCGTAAAAATTCTATAAGCTCAACATATACGAATTCTCCGTATATATTTCCTTCAAAATCAGGTAGATGAACTTCTATTGTAAAATCATCATCATCAAAGGTAGGTTTATGACCAAAGTTAGCAACACCTTTATATTTATCTCCATTTAAATATAAATAAACCGCATATACTCCATCTGGGGGTAATATATACTTAGTAGCAGGTTTAATATTAGCAGTAGGAATACCTATTTTTTTCCCACGGCCATAACCCTTTACTACTTCTCCTTCTAAAACAAAGTTGCGATCTAAATGTTCTTTTAACTCTTTTAATCTGCCAGATTTTATTAAATTTCTGATCACACTGCTTGATATCTTATGGTCACCAATTTTTAAAGGTTCAACTGCGGTTACTTTAAACCCATAATTTTTGCCTAACTTGTTAAGTTTTTCAATATTTCCGTCACCTTTATATCCAAGTGTAAAATCAGTGCCGACAACTATATGCTTAGTATTAAGATTATTGACAATAATTTTTTTTACAAAATCATCAAATGGTGTTTTAGCTATATCTTCTGTAAAGTTCATTTCAAAATTATAATCAAAACCCATTTCTCTTAAAATTTTCCTTTTTTGTGCTAAGGAAGTTATATAATAATGACTATCCTCATCAGTTACAACTTCTTGCGGATGTGGCTCAAAAGTTAAAACTCCGCTTTTAAGATCATTTTGATCAGCTAATGCAAGGGTTTTTTTAAGTATTTTTTTATGACCTTTATGAATACCATCAAAAGAACCAATAGCTATTATATTTTTATCTATTTCATATTGATCAAATGTATTACTCCTAATAATATTCATTTTTATTTTTGACCTCCATTATGAAATACTCTTAAAGGTTGTATATAGATATTATTATCTTCATCTTCTTTTACTTCACTTATTGAAATAAATTGATCTTTACAATATATTAATAGCCTTTCTCCAATTTTAATATTTGAAGGCCATTTTTTAAAGTTCTTGATTTGCAATTTAGTACCATTAATAGCATATTTATATGCATAATCTTTAACATCCATTTCTCTAAAAGAAAAGGGTTTATCTATTGAAATCATTATATTTTCTAGGTTTTCCTCATTTATTTCCTCTAATGTTACAGTATTATCCAATTTAAAAGGGCCTGAAGCAGTCCTTAATAGATTTTTAAGGTGGGCAAATGTATTTAGTTCACTCCCGATATCACGTGCCAAAGAACGTATATAAGTGCCTTTTGAGCAGGTTACTTTTATTTTAATCAAAGGTAAATCAATATTTAATACTTCTATATTATATATATTTACTGTTCTATCTTCAATTTCAACCTCTACTTCTTGATCATTCCGGGCATAATTATAGAGTCTCTTACCGTTTACTTTGACAGCAGAATAGATAGGAGGTTTTTGTTGAATTTCTCCTTGAAAATTATTAATTACATCTTTTATTTTAATATGATTTAAAGTCTCCCAATTATTATCTCTAGCAAGGATTTCACCATCAGCATCTAAGGTATCAGTCTTAACTCCAAGTTTAATCCTTGCAATATATTCTTTTTTCTCTTCAGGTAAATAAGGGATAATTTTAGTAGCTCGGTGTAAACAAACCGGTAAAACACCTGCTGCTGCTGGGTCTAAAGTACCGGTATGGCCGACTTTTTTTATCTGTAAAACTCTTTTTATATATCCTACCACATCAAATGAAGTCATACCTGGTGGTTTAAGTACATTTATTATACCAGGTTTTTTAGACATATCTTTTCACCTCATCAACAACTTCCTCTACTATTTCTTTTAGATTTCCTGTTAATTTTGTACCAGCAGCCCGTGGATGGCCGCCTCCATTAAATTTATGGGCTATCTTACTTACATCTACATAGTTTAAAGATCTAAAACTAATATCAATTAAATCATTTTCCTTCTCTACAAATGAGATACCCACTTCTACACCTTTAATATCCCTAGGATAATTGACTAAATTATTAATTTCTTTTTTATCAATACCTATCTTCTCTATAGCCAGCTTATCAACTACAACCCAGGCTATTTTACCCTCTTGGGCTGTCTTTATATTAGCAAGAGCTTTAGAAAGTAATTTCAAATACTGTAAAGAAGAAAAGCTCTGTAAAAATCTATTTATTTCAACAATATCAATCCCTTTTTCTTTTAAATCAGCAATTAATCTAAAACTGGCCGGATCACTATTTGGATACTTTAAGGAACCAGTATCAGCTAATACTGCTAAAGCGACTGCAGTACCTAATTTCTTCGTAAATTCAAGATCTAATAATTTAACAATATCATATATTATCTTACCAACCGCTGATTCTTCAGAATTGACATAATTAAGATCACCATAACGACTGTTATCATAATGATGATCAATATTTATGATATATTTATCTTCAATTAAAGATCTATAATTACCAAGCCTTTTTATATTAGCAGAATCTAAAGCAAATATCTTATTAAATTGTTCTAGTTTAGTTTTTGCATCTTCATCATAAATATAATAATCATCTTCAGCAAGATATTTAAATATTATCTCATATTCTTTTGTTAAATCACTGTGTAAAAGTAATAAAGAGTTCTTATCTAACTCATCTAATAGAAATTTAAAGGCCATAATAGACCCGATAGCATCACCATCAGGGTCTATATGACCTATTATTAAATAATCATCATTTTTTGTTATATATTCTGTTATTGCCTGTAAAGAATTATTCTTCTTCACTATCTTCATGCCTCTCTTCGTCTTCTTCAATTACTTCATCAATTAAATGTGAGATATGAACTCCCTGTTCAATTGAATTGTCATATCTAAATATTATTTTAGGAGTATGGTAAGTAGTAAGCCTTTCTCCTACTAATTTTTGGATATAATTTTTGGCCTGTTGAAGTCCTTCCATTGTTTCTTTTTTCTCTTGTTCACTACCTAAAACACTTACCATTACTTTAGCGTGTTTTAAATCATTTGATACTTCAATTTTAGTTACAGAGGCAAACCCTATGCGGGGATCTTTAAGTTCTCTTAAAATAATCTTACTAATAATCTCTTTTAATAATTGACTCATCCGTCTTACTCTTTTTTCATTAGCCATTTTTTCTCACCTCTATAAGGATCTCTCAATCTCCTTATATCTATATATTTCTAAATTATCTCCGACTTTTATATCATTGTAATTCTCAATTCCAATACCACATTCATATCCTTCTTTTACTTCACGTACATCATCTTCAAATCTCTTTAAAGAACTAATTTCGCCTTCATGAATAATAGTTCCATTTCTTAATAATCGAACATAGTCATTTCTGTTTACTTCACCTTCTTTTACATAAGCACCAGCTACTATTCCTACATCAGGCACTTTAAAGGTATCTCTAACTTCAACCCTACCAACAATAATTTCCTTGTATTCAGGTTCAAGTAGTCCGGACATCGCATTTTTAATATCTTCGATTACTTTATATATTACTCTATAAGTCTTAATTTCAACCTTTTCTTTTTCAGCAGCTTTTCTAGCATTAGTACCAGGACGAACATTAAATCCAATTATGATCGCATTAGAAGCACTTGCTAAGTTGACGTCTGTTTCATTAATTGCTCCTACCCCGGTGTGAATAATATTAACACTAACTTCATCAGATTCTATATTTGTTAAAGAACTTTCTAAAGCGGCAATTGAACCTTGCACATCAGCCTTTATAATAACATTAAGTTCCTTAATTTCACCTTCTTGGATATTTCTATATAAGTCTTCTAAAGAAACTTTAGAATCTTTTTTAAGTCTTTCTTCTTTTTTCTTATCCTGTCTTTTTTCAGCTAAGTTTTTCGCTTTTTTCTCATCTTCCATAACCCTAACATAGTCACCAGCTTTGGGTACATCATCAAAGCCAAGTACTATTACTGGTGTAGCAGGTCCCGCTTGTTCAATGCGATCGCCGTGTTCATCAAGCAAAGCTCTCACTCTGCCAGTAATCGAGCCAGCAATAATATAGTCACCAATACTTAGAGTACCATTTTTAACTAAGACAGTCGCAATTGGGCCTCTACCTCGGTCTAATTCTGATTCAATGATAACTCCATCTGCAACCCGGTCTGGATTCGCTTTTAGTTCTTCTACCTCAGCTACTAAATTAACCATTTCTAATAACTCATCGATATTTTCACCTTTAAGCGCAGATACACTTACACAAATTGTATCACCGCCCCATTCTTCAGGAACTAAACTATGTTCAGTTAATTCCTGTTTTACACGGTCTGGTTGTGCATTTGCCTTATCAATCTTATTAACAGCTACAATAATTGGAATTCCAGCCGCTTGGGCATGATTAATAGCTTCAACGGTTTGAGGCATCACACCATCATCAGCCGCAACAACTAAGATTACTATATCAGTTAATTGTGCTCCACGTGCTCTCATTGCAGTAAAAGCTTCATGACCAGGTGTATCGATAAAGGTTATTTTTTTATCATCATGAGAAGCTTGATAAGCACCAATATGCTGGGTAATTCCACCTGCTTCTCCTTCTGCTACCCTTGTTTTTCTAATAACATCTAAAAGTGTAGTTTTACCGTGATCAACATGTCCCATTACAGTTACAATAGGGGGCCTGGGTTTTAAATCTTCAGGTTTATCAACAATTTCATCTAATTCTAATTCTGAAGATCTCTCTTCTTCTTCTATTTCATCTGTTATCTTAATTTCTAAACCAAGTTCATCTTTTAAAATTTCAATTTCATCTTCATCAAGAGAATAATTTACATTGGTCATAATACCCATCTGCATCATTTCTTTAATGATATTGTTAGCTGAAATATCGAGTTTTTCTGCTAGATCCCTTATAGTTATACCTTCTGTAACCGGTAAAAAATCTGCTTCATCTTCCGTATCTTCCTCTTCTTTTTCAGCTTCTTTTATTTCTGCAACTTCTTCCTCTGGTTCTTCTACTGTTTCTTCAATTTCTTCTTTTGACTCTTCTCTAACTTCTTCGACATCTTTATTATCTTCTGCAACCATTTCCTTAACAAGCTCAGCTGTTTCATCTTCGATAGTACTCATGTGACTGGATACTTCAATGCCCAGTTTATTAAGTATATCTATCAATTCTTTGCTTTCCATATTCAATTTGTCAGCTAGCTTATATACTCTAATTTTACTCAAACTAACCACCTCCATATTAAGTTTTAGCTTATTTATCTGGTTCATCCTCTGTTTCATTTTCTTTTAAATCATCTGTTTCTTCTTGTGTTTCTATATCCTCTTCATTTTGTGTAGTTTCTTCTTCTGTGTTTTGAACTTCTATTTCTTCTTCTGGTTCTTCTAATTCAGTTTCTTTTTTGATATCTATTTTCCAACCCGTTAATTTTGCCGCTAATCTTGCATTTTGGCCTTCTTTACCAATAGCAAGTGATAACTGAAAATCTGGTACTATAACTTTAGCGCTTTGCTCTTCTTCATTGGTAATGACATCAATTACTTCTGCCGGGTTTAAAGCATTGGAAACATACTCTTTAGGATCTTCACTATACTTTACAATATCTATCTTCTCTCCATTAAGTTGTTCTACCACAGATTGTACGCGCATTCCCTGAGGACCTACACAAGCTCCTACTGGGTCCACTTTTGAGTCATAAGAGGAGACAGCTATTTTAGAACGAAAACCTGCTTCACGGGCAACAGATCTTATTTCAACAATGCCATCAAATATTTCCGGTACCTCTACCTCAAATAATCTTTTTAAAAGAGCGGGATGGGTACGAGAAACTAAAATCCTCGGTCCTTTTGTAGTTGATGAAACTTCTACTACATAAAGTTTCAATCTAGAACCAACTCTATATTCTTCATTGGGAATTTGTTCAGATACAGGTAATAAAGCTTCTGTTTTCCCCATATCGATAAGTACATTATCTTTATGAAATCTCTGGATTGTGCCTGTGATTATCTCTCCTTCTTTACGTTTATATTCTTCATAGAGAACATCTCGTTCTGCTTCTCTAATTCGCTGCATAACAACCTGTTTGGCAGTTTGAGCAGCAATCCTTCCAAAGTTTTCTGGGGTTACTTCCACATCCAAATAGTCTCCAACTTCAATAGACGAATCGATTCTCTTTGCTTCATCAATTGGTATTTCGTAACGATCATTTTTTACTTCTTCTACTACTTTTTTACGAGAGAAAACCATAACTTCTCCCGATTCTTGATCGATTTCAACACTTACATTTTCTTTGGAACCAAAATCCTTTTTATAAGCTGAAAGTAAGGCTACTTCGATTGCTTCAAGTAACACTTCTTTTGAAATCCCTTTATCTTTCTCGATGTCATCTAAAGCATTTAACAAGTCCAGATTCATTTTTTTCCTCCTTTGAGAATTCCACTAAAAATTAAAGTCTTCATGTAAGTTTGCTTTTGATACATCCGAATAATCAATCTCCATTTCTTCATCTGTATCTTTTAATTTGATTGTAATAACTTTATTTTCATCAATTCCAATTAATTTACCGATGAATTCTTTCGAATTATTTATTTTCCGATAAGTACTGACCTTAATTTCCTCGCCTGCAAATCTTTTATAATCTTTGATCTTTCTTAATGGTCTCTCTACTCCTGGTGAGGAGACTTCTAAAAAGTATCTCTTATCAATCGGATCTTCTTCATCAAGTTTTTGGCCTATTAATCTACTTAATTTACTTAGTTGATCAATGTTAAGTTCTCCTTCTCCATTTTCGACAAAGACCCTTAAAATCCAGTTTTCTCCCTCTTTAATGTATTCTATATCAACAAAGTCAAGATCATTAACCTCAACAATTGGTTCAATCAACTCTCTTAATTTATCAACAACGCTCATTGTAAAACCCTCTCTTTCATAAATTAAAGAGTGGGGCAGGCCCACTCCTCAATAAAATACAACATATTTCATATTAAAGACTATCATAAAAATTACTATTTTTCAAGAGTTTGAAAAAAGAGACAGTTGATTCTTTTCCGGTAAACCTTTTAAAGTACCGTGTTCTTTCATCTTTTCTATAACAGTTTTACTTAAACGGGTTCTATTTGTTAAATCTTCTATAGAAATAAATTTACCTTTTACTCTAGCTTCAATAATACTTTCAGCAGCACTAGAACCTAAACCTTCTAAACATATTAAGGGGGGTATTAATTTTTCATCCCTTAAGATAAACTTATTCTTTTTTGAATTATATAAATCTACTTTACCAAATTCAACTCCTCTATGCATAGCTTCAATGACAACTTCTAAGATAGTAATGGTTTCTTTATCTTTAGCAGTTAGCTTATCTTGTTTTCTCAACTTATTTAAATGATCTTTAACAAACTCTAAACCTTTATCAATAATTTGGGCATCAAAAGCACTGGCTTTTGTTGAAAAATAAGTTAGGTAAAATGCTCTGGGATAATGTACTTTAAAATATGCTATCCGGTAAGCCATCATCACATAAGCTGCTGCATGGGCTTTAGGAAACATATACTTAATTTTTTTACAAGATTTAATATACCAATCAGAAACTCCCTTTTCTCTCATCTTACTTTCTTCTTCATCTGTTAAGCCTTTACCTTTTCTAACATGTTCCATAATCCAAAATGCGTCAATAGGTTCTAAGCCTTTTTGTAAAAGATAGTTCATAATGTCATCTCTTACTGATATAACTTCAGATAAGGTTGCTTTATTATTTTTTATTAATTCCTGAGCATTATTAAGCCATACATCGGTACCATGTGATAGCCCACTTATTCTAACCAATTCAGCAAATGTAGAAGGTCTGGTATCAATCAGCATCTGTCTTACAAAACTAGTACCAAATTCAGGAATTCCATAAGTTCCAACTTCAGAATTAATTTTTTCTTTACTTACTCCTAAACCTTCTGTAGAAGAAAATATTTTCATGGTTTCCGGATCATCTAAAGGAATTGTTTCAGGATTAACTCCAGTTAAGTCCTGCAACATACGAAGTGAAGTCGGATCATCATGCCCTAAAAGATCTAATTTTAATATTCTACCACTTATAGAATGGTAATCAAAGTGGGTCGTCCTAACTCTGGTTTCCTGGTCATTAGCAGGGTGTTGAATAGGAGAAAAATCATAAATATCCATATTCTTAGGTACAACCATCAAACCTCCCGGGTGCTGTCCGGTAGTTCTTTTAACTCCTGCACAACCAGCCACTAATCTGTTAATTTCAGCTTTTTTTACATCAATATCATTATCATCTAAATAATTTTTGACAAATCCAAAAGCAGTTCTATCTGCTATAGTTGAGATAGTACCGGCTCTAAAAACATAATCTCTACCAAAAAATTCTTCAGTAGCTTCATGAATAGTATTTTGATATTTACCTGAAAAATTCAAATCAATATCAGGTACTTTATCACCTTCAAAACCCATAAAAACTTCAAATGGGATATCAAAACCATCTTTTGTATACTGAGTCCCACACTCAGGGCATTTTTTATCGGGTAAGTCTACCCCTATACTGTATTTATCTTCTTCAATCATCTCGACATTTTGGCAGTTTTCACAACGATAATGAGCAGGTAAGGGATTTACTTCTGTAATATCACACATAGTAGCCACAAAAGAAGAACCTACCGATCCTCTAGAACCAACCAAATATCCGTCTTCTAGGGAGCGTTTTACAAGTTTATGAGCAATAAGATAAATTACAGAATATCCATTATCAATAATTGAATTTAGTTCTTTTTCTAACCTTTTTTCAATATATTTTGGTAAATTATCCCCATACATATTTTTAGCCTTACCATAACTCATATTTTTGATTTTTTGATCGGCCCCCTCTATCTCAGGGGTATAAAGACCGTCTGGAATAGGTTTAATTTCATCTATCATCTCATATATTTTATTAGTATTTTCTACCACAATTTCATGTGCCTGCTGATCTGTAAAGTAATCAAATTCAGATAACATTTCTTCTGTAGTCCTATAATATAGAGGCGCCTGATTATCATAATCATCAAAACCTTGACCAGCTTGTAATATCTTTCTATAAATCTCATCTTTAGGGTCTAAAAAGTGAACATCTCCACTTGCAATTACTGGTTTATTATACTTTTTACCTAATTGATATATTTTTTTATTAATCTTTTGTAGTTCTTTTTTATCCTCTAACTGTTGAGGTATTAAAAATTCATTATTACCTAAAGGCTGAATCTCTAAGAAATCATAAAATTTAACAACTTCCTTTATCTCCTGTGAACTCTTATTATTTAAAATGTAGTTAAATAACTGACCTGATTCACAGGCAGATCCAATTAAAAGATTTTCTTTTTTAGCTAATAGTTCACTTTTTAAAATCCTAGGTTTCCTATAAAAATTATCTAAATGTGCTTTTGAAACGAGTTCGTAAATATCTTTTAAACCTGCCTGGTTTTTAGCTAATACCAAAGCGTGGAAAGGACGCTGCTTTTTCCAATTAATATTTTTAGTTAGTTCATTAATTTCATTGATGTTATTAATTTCAACCTCTTCAATTTCTTCTAAAAGTTCAAACAGTAAATAACCGGTTGCCTTGGCGTCATCTAAAGCTCTATGATGGTTTTCTAATTTTATATCATAATGATTAACTAAAGTAGCCAATTTATGATTTTTAAGTTTTGGTAAAACAGCTCTAGCTAAAGTTAATGTGTCTATTAAAGTAATATTTTCAGTTTTCATATATTGATCTAACGGTTTTCTGATAAAACTATAATCAAAATCAATATTATGAGCAACTAAGGGTGCCCCATCCATAAATTCCACAAACTGTTTAAAAACCTTTTTGAAGGTTTTAGCATCTTTAACCATATCATCATCAATACCGGTAATCTCAGTTATTTTAGCCGGTATATTTGTGGTTGGTTTAACCATTGAAGAAAACTCATCTATAATTTTTCCATCTTTGATTTTTACAGCCCCGATCTCGATTATTTCATTTTTGAGTGGGTTTAGACCGGTAGTTTCTAAATCAAAAACTACAAACTCATTTTCATTAATTTCTTTATCTAAAGGATTTACGACAATAGGCTTCCCATTATCAATAAGATATGCTTCTAGACCAAATATTATATCTACCCCATGTTTTTGGCCAGCTTGATAAGCATCTGGATAAGCCTGTACAATACCATGATCAGTAATCGCTATTGCATCATGTCCCCACTCGGAGGCTCTTTTTACTGCTTTTTTTACATCAACAGTTGAATCCATAGCACTCATCTTAGTATGTAAGTGCAGTTCAACTCTTTTTTGTTCTGACTCATCTTTTCTGATTTCTTTTTTACCAATTTTATTTATATCATCAGCCATTAAGATCAAATCTTTGCTGTATTTATCATACTGAATATTACCTCTTACAATTACTTCCATATCTTTTTTTAAGTTTAACTTGCTGTTATTATTTAAAAAGGCTTTACAGGTTAAAGAATCTTTATAGTTTGTAATATGGAAAGTATGGAGAGAAAGATTTTTTCTGATTTGTTTTACTTCTTGGTCAAAAATTATACCTTTAGTAATAATATTATGCTGTTCTGACTTTATTTGTTCAATATTAATTTGGTTATTTGCATTTTTAATTTTTCTTCCGTAAATTATACTACCTTTACTTTTCCGCTTTTTTTGCCGTTTTTTACTTCTTTTTTCTTGTTGTTTTTTTAAATCTTCTTTTAAAGATTGATCATCTTTAAAAAAATCTCCATTTTCTATCCGAATATTTAATTCTTCGTCTAAGTAATAATATATTCTATTTTTCATGAAATTAACTACCCGGGAATTACTAAGTTTTTTTGCAGCAAGTTTTGTTTCTAATGAAATAATTAAAGTACCATCCTCGAAAAATAATTTAGCTCTTTCAAGCCATGATTTACTATAAGAAAATTTTTCATTAAATTCTTTTATTAATTGAGGCCAAATCATTTCTAGTTCTTCTTCTTTGGATAGAGCTATCTGACAATCGATTGAAAAATCAGGCAAAAGGTCATTTACTTTTTTTTCAATCCCTTGTACATTATTATTTTTATTCAAAACAACCTTGCATATTTTTTTATCTGAATCGACTATTATATATTTTAATTTATCTTTATAATCTTCCCCTGGTTGAATGACTTTAAGCACAAAATCCCCCCTAAAACAAATCACTCCATAATATCTGTAAACAAACTTCTAATTATATCAATATACATTTTTGTGCGAGCCTTTACACCCTTTACAAGACCTAATTTTTCTTCTTTCATTACATGGGTTAGATCTTTAAGCTCTACTTTTTTTACTCTTTCTTTTTCTTTAAAATGTTTATTGAGAGCTACCTCAACACCAAAACCCTCTTTATCTAAGTTCTTTACCTTTTTTAACTCTGATAATTTAATAGCTCTTTGACCCGATAGACCGGGAGAAACCACCTGAGCTAAGTCAGTTAGGCCTCTCCCCTTTTTAAATACCCCTATTGTCATATCTGCTTCATCTGAAATAACAGGATTAAGCAACTTATATATATGTTCTTGTTTTAAACCAATTAAATCACCGTCTAAAAGCAAAATTATATCTGTATCAATTTCAGAAATGCCTTCTTGTAAGGCGGCGCCTTTACCCCTATTTTTAGGAAGTTTTATTACCTTTGCATTTCTTTTTTTTGCTTCTTCATAGGTATTATCTGTCGATCCATCATCAACTACAATAACTTCATCAACTAAAGATACTTGATTTAAGGTATCCAATATATTTCCTATTCTTTTCTCTTCATTGAAGGCTGGAATTAAAGCCTTTATTTTCATTTAGAGGACTCCTCTCTTATTTTAATTTAGAAAGAAAATCATTAATTTCCTCTTCATAATTATCTAAAGAGACTTCGAAGTCTTCACCGGTTTGTCTGTTTCTGACCTCTAAAACATTATTATTTAAAGATCTAGACCCCACTGTAATTCTAATTGGAATACCTATTAAATCAGCATCATTAAATTTGACGCCGGCTCTTTCATCTCTATCATCTATTAATACTTCAATACCGTTATCACTAAAATTATTGTATATTTCTTCGGCTGTCTCCTGCACCTCTTCACTATTACCTAAAGGTAGGATTATAATCTTATAAGGAGCAATTGCTTTAGGCCAAATGATGCCATTTTCATCATTGCTCTGTTCAATTGCAGCGGCTACAATTCTGGTTATACCAATACCGTAACTACCCATTACAACCGGTTGAGCTTTACCATTCTCATCTAAATAAGTAGCCCCCATACTTTCACTGTATTTTGTACCTAATTTAAAAATATGACCAACTTCAATACCAGGTTGAATTTCTAAAGAACCTGTTTTACACTCTGGACAGATGTCAGCTTCTTTAACAGTTCTTAGTTCAATATATTGATCTACTTGAAAATCACGCCCTGGATTTACATTGTCAAAGTGCTTATCTTCAATATTGGCTCCACAAACTGCATTTCTCATCTGTTTAATTCTAGGATCAGCTAGTATTTGATAATCTTTAATACCAACTGGACCGATAAAGCCAGGTTTTACACCAAATACTTCTATAATTTCTTCTTCACTGGCTGGTTCTAAAGTAGTTGCCTGTAAATAATTACTTAATTTAACTTCGTTTAATTGATCATCACCGCGTACTAAAACAACTACTAATTTATCATCAGCTTTCATGAGCATTGTTTTTATCATTTCTGAACCATCTATAGAAAGAAAATCCTCTAACCCTTCAATTGTTTTAACATCTGGTGTATCTATTACTTTTCTTTCCTTTTGATCTTCATCAATAACCTCTTTTTCATCAAAAGAAGAAGCTAGTTCTGTATTTGCAGCATAATGGCAGTTATCACAAACTGCTATATCATCTTCACCTGATTCAGCAATTACCATAAATTCATGGGAGTCTTTTCCACCCATTGCCCCACTATCTGCCTTTACAACCCTGGTTTTTAAGCCGAGTCTTTCAAATATTTTTACATAAGCATCATACATTTCTTGATAACTTTCATCTAAGCCTTCATAATCAGTATCCATACTATAGGCATCTTTCATGATAAATTCGCGGCCTCGCATCACACCAAACCTTGGTCTTATCTCATCTCTTACTTTGGTTTGAATTTGATAAAGGTTGAGGGGAAGATCTTTATATGACCTTACCTCATCTTTAATAAGATCAGTTATGACTTCTTCATGGGTTGGTCCCAAGCAGTATTCATGCTCTTTTCTATCCTCAAATTTGATCATAAGAGGACCAAACTTCTGCCAGCGATTAGATTCTTTCCAAATTCTTGAACTCTGCATTACTGGCAAGAGCACTTCCTGGGAAGTAGTTTTATCCATTTCTTCTCTTACTATGTTTTCTATCTTTTTAATCACTTTATAACCCAGGGGTAAATAAGAAAAAATTCCTGGACTTAACTTTCTCATCATACCTGCTCTTAACATCAACTGATGACTTTTTATTTCAGCTTCAGCAGGTGTTTCTTTTAAGGTGGGTAGATATAGTTTTGACATTCGCATTTCTTACTCACTCCTCATCATTTTAATTTCTTCAATTAAAGTCTCAATTATTTCTTTTTCTTTAACTTTTTTAATAACTTGTCCTTTTATAAATAATAGGCCTGAATTTTTACCACAGGCTATTCCTAAATCTGCTTCTCTTGCTTCCCCAGGACCATTCACCTCACAACCCATTACAGCAACCGTTAGTCCCTCTGTAAAATATTTATCATATTCTTTAATTCTATCTTTAATTTCACTAGTTATCTTTTCTAAATCTACATTAGTTCTTCCACAAGTAGGGCAGGAGATAATGTTTATTCCTCTATTTCTAATTTTTAAATTTTTTAAGATCTCATATGCAGTATATACTTCTTCAAGGGGATCTCCGGTTAAAGAAACTCGCATTGTATCTCCATAACCATTATTTAATAAAAGCCCTAAACCAACTGAAGATTTAATAATACCCTCTTTCCCACTACCGGCTTCTGTTATACCGATATGAAAAGGATAATCAACTTCTTTACTTAGCAGTTGATGAGCTTTAAAAGTCATTAAAACATCAGTGGACTTCATTGATATTATAATATCATGAAAGTTTAGATCTTCTAATATTTTAACATGTTTTAAAGCACTTTCAACCATACCTTCTGCAGTAGGCTTGCCAAATTTATTCAATATTTCTTTCTCAATAGATCCAGAATTTACACCGATTCTAATCGGAATATTTTTCTCTTTGGACCTTTTTACTACCTCAGTTATTTTTTTCTTATCCCCAATATTACCAGGATTTATTCTTAAACCATCTATTCCTTCTTTTATTGCCAATAAAGCTAAATTATGATCAAAGTGTATGTCTGCTATTAGAGGTATGCTAATCTTTTCTTTTATTTTTGACAAAGATTTGGCTGCTTTTTTATCAGGTACTGCTACTCTGATAATTTCACAGCCTGCTTCTTCTAAACGGTGAATCTGATTTACAGTTTCCTTTACATTATCTGTCTTTGTATTAGTCATAGACTGGACAGTAATCGGGTGATTACTGCCCACTCCTACATCTTTATAAAATATATTTTTTGTTTTTCTTCTTTTACCCATATATTATTTCTCCTCTAAAAGAAGTTACGAGCAATATCATTATAGATTATAAATAACATCAAGATCATGAGTAATACAAATCCAATTAAATGGACAAAACCTTCTTTTTTGGGATCAACAGGTTTACCTCTAATCAATTCTATTGCAATAAAGAGGATTCTTCCCCCATCCAGAGCTGGTAAAGGCAGTAGATTTATAATTCCTAAGTTAATTGAAATTATGGCTGTCCAGTTCATAACATTAATTATCCCATTACGGGCAGCTTGTCCGATGATAGAAGCTATCATCACTGGACCTCCTAAACCTTCCATTGACCTATTAGAAATCATCTGAATAAATCCATTAATTGTAAGATAAAAGACTCTCCATCCTTGTACAGCAGCCCGCTGTATAGAAGCAAAAAAACCGATGTTTTCACGGATAACCTTGGGATAAATTCCTATAATATTAACACCCATTTCTTCATTGCGAATCGGAGTAATATTAAATGTTTTATTTTCACCATCTCTCTGTATCACAATTTCTAAAGGTTCAAGTTCGGAATTATGAATAACATTTGTCATATCTTCCCAATTTTGAATTTGTTGACCTTCTATTTCAACTATCTTATCTCCTGGTAATAAGCCTGCTTCAGAAGCTGGTTTACTAGGATCTAATTCTCCAATGATAGCTTGATTAGAAGTATCAACTGGTAATCCAGCAAAGTTAAAAATCAAAAAGAAAATTAAAAGCGCTAACATAAAATTCATAAAAGGACCCATAAAAATAACTGCAAACCTTTTCCACATTGATTTTTGGTGGAAACATCTACCATTTGCTTTAGCTTCATTATAGGTCTCTATATCTTCTTCATCATCATCTTCGTCAGGTATGAATTCTCCAGTCATATTACAAAATCCGCCCAAAGGAATTGCTCTAATTGAATATACTGTTTCTCCCCATTGTCGTGAGAGAAGTTTGGGACCAAAACCTAAAGCGAACTCTTCGACTCTTATATCACTTAATTTAGCAGTTATATAATGGCCGAATTCGTGTATAAAAATTAATATTCCCAGTACAACTATAAAACTGAGAATAGTAGTAATCATATTAAACTACCTCCTTAACAAAATTTCTGGCCCATTCATCTATTTCTATAATTTGTTCGATACTTGGTTTATCAATTTTTTGATGAGCCTCAATTGCTTGTTTTATTACTTTTGGAATTTGTACAAATTTTATCTTTTTATTTAGTAAACGATCAACAGCCTCTTCATTGGCAGCATTTAGGACTACGGGATAACTGCCCCCTTTTCTGCCAGCTTCAAAGGCAAGCTTTAAACATGTGAATTTATCATAATCGGGTTTTAAAAATTCTAATTTACCCTGTTTGACTAGATTTAAAGGTTTACCAATCCCTTTTTTAATATTTGGATACTCAATAACATGTTGGATAGGCATTTTCATATCAGCTACACTCATCTCTGCATAAATAGAACTATCAATAAGTTCAATCATAGAATGTATTATACTCTGTGGATGTATTATTACTTTTATTTTATCATATCCCACATTGAATAACCAATGTGCTTCTATTACTTCTAAACCTTTATTCATCATTGTAGCGGAATCAATTGTAATTTTACTACCCATATCCCAGTTAGGATGGTTTAAAGCTTCTTTAACAGTTACCTTTTTTAGGTTCTCTTTACTTTTATTAACAAAAGGACCGCCCGAAGCGGTTAAAATAATATTCTTTAATTCATTTTTGGAATGCTTCTCAAGCAGCCTAAAGATAGCATTATGTTCACTATCAATAGGAAGTAACATATTCTCACTTTCAATTTGTTTTAACTTCTCTTTAACAAGATGTCCTCCAATTACCAAACTTTCTTTATTAGCTAAACCTAATTTAGTACCTTCATCAATAGTATTTAAAGTGGGAATAAGCCCGGAAGCACCTACTAAAGCATTTATTACCAGGTCAATATTAACAAGTTTTACTATCTCATTAAGCTGTTTTTTACCTGCTAAGACTTCAATATTATCATCTTTTAAATTAAATTTTACTTGCTTGGCACTATCCTTATCAGCCATGACAACATATCTCGGTTGATACTTTTTAGCCTGTTTGGTAATCTTTTCAACACTACGATTAGCAGTTAGAACATCAACATTCCAATCTTCTTTTATAAAATCAAGCACTTCTAAAACTTGGGTTCCAATTGAGCCGGTGGAACCTAATAATATTAAATTTTTCATATTATTTGCCTCCTAATTTAAAAACAATGTTAAGAAAAAATATGTAAAAGGTATTGTAAAAAGGAGGCTGTCAAATCTATCTAATATTCCTCCATGTCCAGGAATTATATTACCAGAATCTTTAACACCTGCTGCTCTTTTAATTGCAGATTCAAATAAATCCCCTGCGATTGCAACAAATGGTAATAATACAGCATAGATTAACCATAAACCGTTAAAAACATTTAAATAAAGGGTGATGGCTAACACAAAAAGAAATGAAACTGCTATACCCCCTAGAGCCCCTTCTACTGTTTTATTTGGACTTATGCGCGGTGCCATCTTTAATTTACCATAATATTTACCAACAAAATAAGCTCCAATATCGGTTAACCAGGTACCTATTAAGGCTATCCATAGACCAAATTTAAAGTCTAGATTTCTTAAATAGATAAAATATATTAATCCAAAAACAATATATATAATACCAAATAAATTTAAAGAAGTCGTATTTACAATATGATTTAAATCATTATTTCTAAAACTATCATAGAAAAAAACCATTAAAACAAGTATAAATAAGTACTCAATTGGAAAATCAATCTTATATATCAGATTCAGATAGGAAACAACTAAAAATAAAATACTAGTGATTAATAAAGAAATATAACTATCATGTTTAGTAATCTGATTAAATTCTTTTAAACCAACAGCTGTAATTAGAGAAATTAATATAAAAAAAGGTAAATGTCCCCAGCTAATTATTCCGATAAAAATTAATATGCCTACTATACTGCTTATCACTCTTTTTAATAACATATTAGTTATCAGCTCCATTATCAAGTGCTCCGAACTTTCTTTTTCGGTTCGAAAAGTCTTTTAAAGCTTTTTCTAATTCTTTTTTATCAAATTCGGGCCAATATTTCTCGGTAAAATATAATTCGGCATAGGCAGATTCCCATAAAAGGAAATTACTTATTCTTTTTTCTCCCCCAGTTCGGATAATATATTCTACATTGGATATATTTGGATTGTATAATTTTTTATTAAATAATTTTTCATCTATATCATTTCTGCTTATCTCAGAGTCTGTTTTTATTTTTTTTACTACATCAATTATTTCAGCTCTTCCCCCATAGTTAAAAGCAATATTTAGTTCTAATTTTTTATTATCCTTGGTTAACTCTTCGATCCATTCAATTGTCTCAAGAAGTTTACTATCTAATTTATCTCTTCTGCCAATTATATTAACTTTTACATCTTGCTCATCAAGTTCTTCTGCCTCATTTTCAATTGTATTTCTAAAAAGAGTCATTAGGTATTGAACTTCTTTAGGAGGCCTTTTCCAGTTTTCAGTTGAAAAAGCATACACAGTTAGGCTGGGAATCTCCTTTTTTATAAATTCTTCAACCATAGTTTTTAAGGTATCCACACCCTTTTTATGACCATATGTGCGCGGTTTATTTTTACTTTGAGCCCAACGTCCGTTGCCATCCATTATTATTGCTATATGGGAAGGTAAGTTCTGCATTTTTGACCTCCTTAAATATTAATAACCCCTCTATAAATCTTATAGAGGGGAATTACTCATAATCTTCATAAGAATATATAATTATATCCTTATCCTCTTTTCTAATTATCTTCAAAATGATTTTGTTCCCTCTACCAACTTTGTCATGAGGAGGCTGGTATTCTCTTAGTTCATAATCTCTATTCTCTGGAAGATTTTTTATATAATCATCAGGAGTTTCTAAAAGATATTTGTCTAGTTGAACCATTATACTTCCATGATCTCTTCTTCTTTTTTATCTACATAATCTTCAATTTTCTCAGTATAATCATCAGTTAGTTCTTGGAGATTATCAAGTGCACGGTAATAATTATCTTCAGAAATTTCTCCGTCTTCTTCTAAATCTTCAAGTTCTTCTTTAATATTATGTCTGATATTTCTTATATTAACTTTACCTTTTTCTGCTTTTTCATTTACTATTTTAACTAGTTCTTTTCTTCTTTCTTCGGTGAGTTTTGGAATATTAATTCTAATAACATTACCATCATTATTAGGTGTTAAACCTAGGTTTTCCTTCATAATGGCTTTTTCAATATTTTCAATAGCATTTTTGTCCCAGGGTTCAATTACCAATTGTCTGGGTTCAGGAGCTACCACCTTTGCCATTTGTTGAATAGGTGTTCTTGAACCATAATAATCAACTATAATGTTTTCTACCAGTGAAGGTCTAGCCCTCCCAGTTCTTACCGTATTTAAATCCTCTTTAGTGTTTTGAAAAGATTTTTCCATCTTTTTTTCAGCTTTCTTCGTTATTTTACCAATCATTTAACTTCCCCCTTAATGCAATAGATTTTATTTTACTACTGTACCTACATTCTCACCAATAATTGCTTTTTCAATATTATCATAATCATCAAGACCAAAAACAATTAAAGGTATGTTATTATCCATGCAGAGTGAAATAGCTGTTGAATCCATTACTTTTAATGACTTATTTAAAACCTCAATATAAGTAAGTTTTTTATATTTTACTGCATTGTCGTTTTTAAGCGGATCATCATCATATACTCCATCAACATTTTTAGCCATAAGTATTGCTTCCGCAGATATTTCGGCTGCTCTTAGTGCAGCTGTTGTATCTGTTGTAAAAAATGGATTTCCGGTACCGGCTGCAAAAATTACTACTCTACCCTTTTCTAGATGCCTAATAGCCCTTCTTCTAATATATGGTTCAGCAATCTGTCTCATCTCAATTGCAGATTGAACTCTGGTTTCTAAACCATATTTTTCAATTGCATCCTGTAAGGCTAGGGCATTTATGACCGTGGCCAGCATTCCCATATAATCAGCTGTACCGCGATCCATACCTTTTGCAGAACCAGCTACTCCTCTAAAAATATTTCCACCGCCAACTACAATAGCTATTTCCACATCGGTATCACTTACTATTTCATTAATTTTGCCAGCTACACTTTGTATGGTTAATGGATCAATACCATAATCACGGTCACCAGCCAGGGCAGCCCCACTCAATTTTAACAAAACTCTGGAATATTTGGGTGTTCGAGTCATTACTCTACCTCCAAGAAATATATTCTCGATTTCATATAAAAATCCTTTATTTGTATTTACATTGAAAAAGAGAACACCCAGGGTGCTCTCTTTTAAATACCATTAATTACTCATTTTTATTAACTTCTGCCATTACTTCTTCAGCAAAGTCTTCTTGTTTCTTTTCAATTCCTTCACCTAATTCATAACGAACAAATTGTTTCACTTCAATATCAGATTCATCTAATACTTCTTGTACTTGCAAGTCAGTATCACGAATATATTCCTGCTCTAATAAACAAATTTGGGTATAAAATTTATTAATTTTACCTTCAACAATCTGATCTAAAATGTGTTCAGGTTTACCTTCATTTTTAAGCTGCTCTTTGATGATTGTTTTTTCTTTTTCAACTACTTCTTCGTCTACATCATCTCTACTTAAAAATTCAGGGTTACTTGCCGCGATATGCATACTAATATTTTTAGCTGTATTTAGAGCTTCTTCAGTTTGTTCACCTGAAAATTCAGCTAAAACACCAATTTTACCATTTAAATGGATATAACCATAGAGGAATCCATCGGTTTCTATTTTTTCATATCTTCTTAATTTAATATTTTCACCAATACCAGCAATAGCTTCTTTGATAATGGTCTCTACAGTTTTGTTTTCATCTTTAAACCATTTTTCAGCATTTAACTCATCTAAATTTTTAGCATTACTTAACATAATGTGCTCAGAAATACTTGAAACAAGGTCTTGAAACCTTTCATTCTTTGCAACAAAGTCAGTTTCACTGTTTACTTCAACAATAATACCTTTATCTCGCTCATCATTTATTAAAACATCTACTAATCCTTCTGCAGCAACACGTCCAGATTTTTTGGCTGCTTCTGACATACCTTTTTCTCTTAAAAAATCTATAGCAGCTTCAATATCTCCATCAGTTTTGTCTAAGGCTTTTTTACAATCCAATACACCAGCACCGGTTCTTTCTCTTAATTCCTTGATATCTTTCATCGATTTAGACATTTTATCAACTCCTTTGTTTTATAAAAAAAGACGTTGAAAAAGGGAGCCCTTTCATCAACGCCTTAAGTAAGTTCTATTGTTCTTCTACAACTTCAAGATCTTCATTTACTTCTTCATCCTGAACTTGTTCTTCATCCAGCTGTTCTCCCTGTTTGCCTGCTAATACAGCATCAGCAATTTTTCTACTTATTAATTTTACCGCTCTAATAGCGTCATCATTACCGGGAATTTCGTAATCTATTAGATCAGGATCACAATTAGTATCTAAAATAGAAACGATTGGGATATCAAGTTTTCTGGCTTCAGATACAGCAATTGACTCTTTTCTGGGATCAGTGATATAAACTACATCGGGTAATCCACCCATATGACGAATACCACCCAGATTTTTACGCAATTTGTCTCTTTCTCGCTCTAACTCAATAACCTCTTTGTTCGGTAATACCTCGAATAGACCATCTTCCTCCATCTGTTCGAGTTCGTTTAAACGGTCTATACGCTTACTTATGGTTTGGTAGTTGGTTAACATACCACCTAACCAACGTTGATTTACATAAGGCATACCACAGCGTTCAGCTTCCTTTTTAATAGTTTCTTGGGCCTGTCTTTTAGTACCCACAAAAAGGATAGTTTTACCTTTAGCAGCCTCTTCTCTAACGAATTCATAAGCCCTATCCATCAATCTTACTGTTTTTTGTAGATCGATTATATAGATTCCGTTTCTTTCTGTAAAGATGTAATCCTTCATTTTGGGATTCCATCTTCTAGTTTGGTGACCAAAATGGACACCAGCTTCAAGTAATTGTTTCATATTTACTACAGACAATATTGCCACCTCCTCTCTGGTTTTAAACTTCCATCCGCTTCTTCCCCTGTAAATATATCGAAGAGGATAAAACCTCGATACCACTACTGTCTTTGAGACAGCACCAGTGACAGGGTCCACGCATGTGTTTATTTATTACCATTAGCAAGTATAACACATAAAAGTAGTATAATCAATTAATATTTTTAGAAAATATCAAATTTATTCATATATTTGTAAAATTACATTTTCAGCTTTTCTAAATCCTCTAATAAGTAGTCATTTAAGACCTTAATATAAGTCCCTTTCATACCAAGTGAACGTGATTCAATTACACCGGCACTTTCAAATTTACGCAGGGCATTTACTATAACAGATCTAGTAATACCAACTCGGTCTGCTACCTTACTTGCAACTAATAAGCCCTCTTTGCCATCTAATTCATCAAAAATATGCTCAATAGCCTCCAGTTCTGAATAGGAAAGGGTATCGATAGCAATTTGTACAGCCGCTCTTTTACGAGCTTCTTTTTCAATTTCATTACTTCTTTTCCTAAGTATTTCCATTCCTACTACAGATGCTCCATATTCAGCTAAAACTAGGTCTGTATCACTAAATTCTTCTCCATAACGAGAAAGAACTAAAGTCCCTAAACGATCTCCGCCCCCGATTACAGGAACGATAGTTGTCTTCTTATCAGAATACATACATTTTTGTTCTGGATCAAATACACATACTTTATCTTCTTGAGTAACATTAGCTTTAGTTCCATTTACATTTAGAAGGCTTTCATTATAATCTTCTGGAAATCTATTATCTTCACTTACTATTTCATCCATAATTTCACATTCAAAGTCTTCCATAAAAGCATGTCCTAAAATCTTACCCTTCTTACTTGCAATGTAAACATTACACTCGATAGCATCCGAAAGTACCGGAGCCATCTTTTCAAAGTCTACAGGTTGTCCACCTGACCTTTGTAAAAGCCTATTAATTTTTCTACTTTTTTCTAACAAATCAGTCATTTAAAATACCTCCATTTATTTAATTTTTATTATTTATAAGATATATTTGCTTAAATCCTTATCTTTAACTACTTCAGAAAGCTGTTCATTAACATAATCAACATCTATTGTTACTTCATTATTTTCTATATTATCCGGAGCATTAAATGAGAGTTTCTCTAATAGTTTTTCCATTATAGTGTGAAGCCTTCTTGCTCCTATATTTTCAGTTTGTTCGTTAACTTCAAAAGCAAACTCAGCAATTTCACGTATTGCATCATCTGTAAATGTTATATTCATACCCTCTGTTTCTAAAAGTGCTCTATATTGTTTAGTAAGAGCATTTCTTGGTTGTAAAAGGATCTGCTCAAAATCATCAACTGAAAGACTTTTAAGTTCTACTCTTAAAGGAAATCTCCCCTGTAATTCAGGAATCAAATCCGAGGGTTTGGACATGTGAAAAGCACCGGCTGCAATAAAGAGAATATGGTCAGTTTTAACTGAACCATGTTTTGTCATTATTGTAGAACCCTCTACAATGGGTAGAATATCCCTTTGTACTCCTTCTCGGGAAACATCTGGACCAGAACCTTGGTCTTTACCTGCTACTTTATCTATTTCATCTAAAAAGATTATTCCTTCATTTTCAACTAAATCAATAGCTTCAGCTTTTACTTCTTCATTATCAATTAACTTTTTAGCTTCTTCATCTTTTAAGATATCAATAGCTTCTTTAATTTTAACTTTCCTGGTCTTTTTTTGTTTGGGAAAAATGTCACCAAACATGTCCTGAAAATTAATCCCCATTTCTTCTACACCTTGTCCTGTAAATAGTTCCATCATCTGAGGAGAATCCTTTTCAATTGAAATTTCAATCTTTCTATCGTCTATTTCTCCTTCTTTTAATTTCTCCATTAATTTATCTCTACGTCTTTGTATTCTTTGATAGCTTTCAGATTGTGATTCTTCTTCCTCTTCATCAGATAAAAATTGAAATGGCCCTTTTTTCTTTTTACCGGGCATTGGTAATAGGTTTTCAATAATTCTTTCGCGGGCAGCCTTTAAGGCTTCTTTTTCAACCTCTTCCATCTTATTTTCTTTAATCATTCTAATCGCACTTTCAATTAAATCTCTTACCATTGACTCTACATCGCGTCCCACATAGCCAACTTCTGTAAATTTAGTTACTTCTACTTTGATAAAAGGGGCCTCAGCAATATTGGCTAATCTTCTGGCTATTTCGGTCTTACCTACCCCCGTTGGTCCAATCATTAAAATATTTTTTGGAATAATTTCTTCCTGTAATTCTTTATCTACTAACTTTCTACGATATCTATTTCTTAATGCAATAGCTACAGATTTTTTAGCATCATTCTGTCCTACTATATATTGATTTAGCTTTTCAACTATTTGACTTGGTGTTAACTCCATACAAATCCTCCTAATATATATTATAGACTTTCGGTAATTATATTATCATTAGTATAAATACAAATATCGGCTGCAATTTTGAGTGAGCGGGTGGCAATATCCTTTGCTGATAAATCCTGATTAGTATCAATTAAAGCCCTTGCAGCTGCCTTAGCATAAGCACCACCAGAACCAATTGCTAATATTTCATCATCAGGTTCTATAACATCTCCTGTCCCGGAGATCAATAATAATTTTTCTTTATCAGCAACTAATAATAATGCTTCTAACTTTCTTAACATTTTATCAGTACGCCACTCTTTTGCTAACTCAACCGCAGCACGTTGTAGATTACCATGATATTCTTCTAGTTTTCCTTCAAATTTTTCAAAAAGAGTAAAAGCATCAGCAGAAGTTCCTGCAAAACCCGCTAAAATTTCGTCATTGTATAATCTTCTAACTTTACGGGCGGTTGCTTTCATTACTGTATCACCCATTGTTACCTGACCGTCTCCGGCTAATGCTACTTGATCATTATATTTAACAGCAACTATTGTGGTTGCCTTTATTTTCTCCATTAATGGTACCTCCTATAATATTTGCAAAATTTTAAATCTTCTGGATTTAGTTTAACACAAGCAATTTCAGTGTGTCAAATATTCTGCTATTCAGTAACAGTATGTTTACATTCTTTATTAGTACATTTATAATATTTACCTCTTTTTTTACTGTATTTTTCTACCATCATGCTTCCACATTTAGGACATTTTTTATTAGTTGGTTTATCCCAAGAAACAAAATCACAGTCGGGATAATTACTACATCCATAAAATGTTTTTCCTTTTTTAGATTTTCTTTTGACAACTTCACCATCTTCACATTTAGGGCAATCTACACCTATCTTATCAAGATAAGGTTTCGTGTTTTTACATTCTGGGAAACCAGAGCAAGCTAAAAATTTACCGTAACGACCGTGTTTGATAACCATTGGTCTACCACATTTGTCACATTTAATATCAGTTTCAATATCCATATTAACTTTCTTCATATTTTCACGCGCTTCTTCTAATCTTTCTTTAAAGTCAGAATAGAAATCTTTTAATATTTCCTGCCACTTTTCTTTACCTTCCTCAATTTCATCTAACCTTTTTTCTAATTGGGCAGTAAATTCTATATCAGTTACATCTGGAAAGTATTCATTTAATAACTCATTTACAATTTTACCAAGATCGGTAGGTATAAAGTATTTACCTTTTTTATCTACATAATTTCTAGATACAATCTTAGATAAAGTAGGCGCATAAGTACTTGGTCTACCAATTCCTTCTTCTTCCATGGTTTTAACCAAAGAAGCTTCTGTATATCTTGGTGGTGGATTTGTAAAGTGTTGTTCTGGATTTATTTCTTCAGCTTCTATTTCATCATTTTTAGTTACTTCAGGAATATAATCATCATTATTATCTCCATTAAACAGTTTTAAAAAACCAGGAAATTTAAGTTCAGATCCATTGAATCTGAAATTGTATATTCCGTTTAAGATATCAATAGCATAAGTTTTATATACTGCTGGTTTCATTTGGCTGCCAACGAATTGATTCCAAATCAAGTTATATAAAGCATACTGGTCTTTGGTTAAGTACTTTTTGATTTTATCAGGAGCTCTAAAAGCTGAAGTAGGTCTAATAGCTTCATGTGCATCCTGAGTATTGCTGCCACTTTTACCAAACTGTCTACCTTTATAATATTTGTCACCAAAATTATCTATAACATATTTTTGAGCTTCATTGCGGGCTTCATTTGATAGTCTGGTACTATCAGTTCTAATATAACTTATTAGACCTATGGTACCTTCACTACCGATATCTATACCTTCGTATAACTGTTGGGCAATAAACATAGTCTTTTTAGCGGAAAAATTAAGTACTGAAGATGCCCTTTGCTGTAATGTACTCGTAGTAAAGGGTGGATAAGGGTTACGTCTTCTTTCCTTAATTTTAATATCATCAATCATATATTTATTTTTTTCTAATTCTTTTAATACCTTATTTACTTCTTTTTCATTGCCTAAATCAAAGTTTTCTCCATCTATTTTAAATAAATCAGCTTCAAAATCTTTTTTACCATCACTAAAAATAGCTGTAATAGACCAATACTCTTTAGGAGTAAAGTCTTCAATTTCTTCTTCTCTTTGACAGATTATTTTTACAGCTACAGACTGCACTCTACCTGCACTTAAACCCTTTCTCACTTTTTTCCAGAGTAAGGGACTTAATTTATACCCTACTAGTCTATCAAGAAGCCTTCTTGCCTGTTGAGCATCAACAAGATCCTGATCAATTTCTCTGGGATTATTAATTGCCTTTGTGATAGCATTTTTAGTAATTTCATTGAATTCTATTCTATTTTTACTTTCATCTAATTTTAGTGCTCTTGATAAGTGCCAAGATATTGCTTCACCTTCCCTATCAGGGTCAGTAGCAAGATATACTTGTTCACTTTTCTTTTTAGCTTTTCTTAACTTTTTTAATACTTTACCTTTGCCTCTAATTGTAATATATTTAGGTTCAAAATTTTCTTCTATATTAATACCCATTTTACTTTTGGGTAAATCAACAACATGTCCCATTGATGCTTCCACATCAAAATTTTTGCCTAAAAACTTTTTTATTGTTTTGGCTTTTGCTGGGGACTCAACAATAACTAGATTCTTTTTAGCCATGATCAACTTAACCTCCAAAATAATTAATTAATGTATTTAAAATCCTTAGATAATTTTGTAGAAAATTCTTTAAAATGATTTGAAATGTATTTTATACGTTTTTCATCTTCTATAACATCTTGAATTAAATCCCAAAAATCAAAGTTCTTATTATTATTATAATATACATTCTGAATTATCTTATTAACTACTTCTTCTGTTTCTTTAATAGTCATAACATTCATCAGAAGTAACCTTTTTATTAAACCTCTGTGTTCTTTTGGTAAGTACATTTTTTCTTGTATAGTAAAAACTCTATTTAAAAAATTATCTTCTGATATACCTTCAATATCATTATGCTCAATAATTTCAGGTTTTTCAAAGATCAATTGAAAAGCTTCATCAATATCTTCTATTTCATAACCTTTATCTACCAATTCACTGATCAAATCTTCTTGGTCCACTACATCATCTCCACTATTAAGAAGTTCTTCAATTAAATAACTTAAGATATCAAATATTTTCTCTCTCATATATATCTACAGGAAATCCTGCTTATACCTCCTTGCTTTGATTTACATTTGTACATAACTATTATAATATTATAGATGTTTTAAAATTGTTTGTAAAGGATTTTCCTGTTTTCAATTTTAATATTTGTAATAATGTAATGAAAATTATGTCAGTTTATATACTTTTTTTAGGTATTTTTCCATGTCAAACTTTCTTTTTAGTCCGTTTTTATTCATATATCTTACCTTACCAAATATTTTTCTTTCTTTCCAAGCTCTATCATGTTTTCCAAAAATCCAGGCGGCTCCTGCATATCCATTGGGATCTCTTCCATCTAAAAAATACTTATTATTTAAATATAAAATTATATCAAAGGCTTTTTGGGGTCTTTTAGTCCATTCTAATATTTTTTTACCCCAATACATCCGCATATAGCCGTTCATATAACCACTTAAGACCATTTCTTTTTGAGCAGCATTCCAATATTCATCATGTGTGTTATAATTTTCGAATTGCTCTTTACTATAATTATATTCTCTTTGGTCATTTTTGTGTTCTTGTAAAGTTAAAACTGCCCAATTTGGTAATATATCTACTAGATTTTGATCATAATTTTCATTATAATAGACATAATTAAAACTAAGTTCTCTGCGAACAATTAATTGTTCTAAAAAATCTTCTGCTTTTATATCATTCCATTTTATTCTTTTATAGATATAGGCGGGAGAAATCTGTCCAAAGTGAAGATAAGGACTCAATTTTGAAGTCACATCATACTCAGGATTGCTTCCTACTTCTTCATATTTTTCTAGACTTTTATCCATAAAAGTTTCTAATCTAGCTAATGCTTCACTAGAACCCCCTTTAAAGATAGGACTAACTTGAACTGAATTATCTATAGCAAGTTTTGCAAGCAAGGCATCTATATCTGTAAGGTCTTCTCCCTGTATTTTTATTCGAAGAGAATTTAATTTTAATCGTTCTTTATCTATAGTGTCTACAAATCTTTCTACTTTATTATTAATTTTTTTCCTAATTGTATAAGCGGCATATTCTTCCTTTGGAGAGGCTACATCAACTGGCACAATTGTATTTGTATTAACCAAAACAAATCTACAATTTATCTTTTCAGCCACCTCTTGTTTCCAAGCTCTTTCTACTTTTAAATATCCCCGATCTGAAACAAGCATTACAGCATCTTTACTTATTTCAGCTAGATTTTTAACTGGATCTCCTATTTTTAAAATAAATTTAATCCCTAAATCAGTTAAATCATTATTTACTTCCTTTAAACCCTCAAGCATAAAGTAATAATGACGCAAATTGGCCTCAGGAAATTTATCAGTTAAATTGAAAACAACTACTAAAGGGACTTCAATATCATTAGCTCTTTTAATAGCAAAATCTAAAGCTGGATTATCTTGAACCCTATGGGCAGCCTGCATCCAATATACTATATACTTATTATCTTTAATTTTACCTTCTCTTAGTACTTTCAGATTTTCTTTTAACATATATTCTATCATCCTTTAAAAATTGTTATTGAAGTTTAAAAAAGCCCCCTAAAAAAGGGGGCTTTAGAGTTTCAGATTTATAGATTTAATTCTTCGATTAAATCTTGTAGATTTGGTTTGCCAATTTCTTGTAGTTCATATTTAACTCTAGTATGAGGTTTGTCAATATCTATGATCTTAGTGAGATCAATTGGAGTGCCGATTACAACCGCCTCAGCATCTGAGTTTTTAATTGTATCTTCTAACTCTTTCATCTGTTTCTTACCATAACCCATTGCTGGTAAGATGTCAGATAGATGACTGTATTTATTAAATGTATCTTTTATTGAACCTACAGCAAATGGGCGTGGGTCAATTAATTCTTTAGCACCAAATTTACGGGCTGCAATTGCGCCTGCTCCGTATTCCATATTACCGTGTGTTAAAGTAGGTCCATCTTCTACAACTAACACTTTTTTGTTTTTAATTAACTCTGGGTCTTCTACAAAAATTGGTGAAGCTGCATCTACAATTGTAGCCTCAGGATTTGCCATTTGAATATTAGCCCTTACTTTTGCAACATCTTCAGGATTAGCAGTAGATACCTTATTAATTAAAGCGACATCTGCTAACCTTAAGTTGATTTCACCGGGATAGTAAGAAAGCTCATGACCTGCTCTATGTGGATCAACAAGAGTAATCATTAAGTCAGGATTATAAAATGGCATATCATTATTTCCGCCATCCCATAAGATTACATCTGCTTCTTTTTCAGCTTCTCTTAAAATCTTTTCATAATCTACACCAGCGTATAAGATGTTTCCTCTTTCAATATGAGGTTCATATTCTTCCATTTCTTCTATTGTACAGTTGTTTTTTTCCATATCTTCATATTTTTCATAACGCTGAACTGACTGAGCAACTAAGTCTCCATAAGGCATTGGGTGTCTAATTACAACAACTTTTTTACCCATTGCATTTAATATATCAGATACTCTTCTTGTAGTTTGACTTTTGCCTACACCAGTCCTTACAGCACAAACAGCAATTACAGGTACGTCAGATTCTAACATTGTAGAATCTTTACCCATCATTGTAAAGTCAGCACCAGTTGCCATTACCTGTGATCCTTTACTCATTAAATATTCATAGCTAACATCACTATAAGCAAATACTACTTCATCAATATCTTCGTCTTCTATAACTTGATGAATATCACTTTCTGGATAAATTGGAATTCCTTCAGGATAATTTTCTCCTGCTAATTCTGCAGGATATTTACGGCCTTCAATATCAGGTATTTGAGTAGCTGTAAAAGCAACTACTTCATAATCATCATTATCGCGATAAAAAGTATTAAAATTGTGAAAATCCCTACCGGCTGCCCCCATTATTAAAACTCTTCTTTTCATTAAATTTCCTCCTAATTAAAATTATTATGCATTCATTAATAAATATTCGTCTTAGTATATATATTATATATCTATTGCTGAAATCCTTCTTGTATTTCTTAAAAATTTTTAATAATTTGTGTCATTTAAAAAATATACAGCTAAAGTTCCGGGGCCAGAGTGAGCTCCAATAGCAGATCCAATCATATTTACAATATAACCCTGTGGTTTGAATTCTTTTTGAATCATATCCCTCAATTTTTTAGCACCTTCCGGATCATCACCATGACTGATGCCTACAATTTGGTTATGAAGGTTTTCGCCTCTTTCTTCCATTAATTCAATCATTCTATCGAAGACCTTTCTTCTTCCCCTTTTTTCTTCTAAGGGTACTAATTCCCCATCTTCTACATCTAAGATAGGTTTTATATTTAATAGTCCTCCTACAAAAGCAGCAGTTCTACTTATTCTACCGCCTCTTCTTAGATAATCAAGATCATCAACAGTAAATATATGTTCCATATGTTTTTTATGGTGTTTAATCATTTTGATTATTTCATCTTTACTGTAACCTTCTTTTGCCATTTTCCCGGCTTGATATACAATCATTCCATATCCTAGGGAAGCACATTTAGAATCAATAATAGTTAAATCTAAATTATCATGTTCTCTTTCAATGTTATTTTTAACAACTACAGAAGATTGATAAGTACCTGATAATTTAGAAGAAAAGGATATATAAATGGCAGGTTGATTATCTTCAACCAGTTGGGTAAATAATTTTTCAAAAAAGTTAGGAGGTACTTGAGCAGTTTTAAATACCTTACCATCTCTCATACCATCATAGATAACCTTAGGATCATCTACTTTCTCAGCTTGATCCTCCTGTCCTTCTGGATATACCAAAAGTGGTGCTTCTGTTATATTATATTCTTCAAGTAAATTTTTAGGTAAGTCACAACCAGAATCAGCAATAATTTTTACAGACATAAAAAAACCCCTTTCAGGTAAAGTAATATTATAATTTTTATATATTAATACTAAATGAATAATTCAATATAAGAAAATAAAATCCTTTATTTGTGTATTCGTAAAGTATAAATTTAGGGTAAATAATAAAATTCATTTCTTGCTTGTCTTAACATTAAATCATCTAAAGCCTGATGTGGATCTTTACCAAGATAAAGTACTTTATATACTTCTTCTGTAATCGGCATTTCAATATCAGTATGTTCCTGTAAAAATTTATGAACTGCCTTGGCTGTTTTGGCTCCCTCTACAACCTGATCTACTATCCTTTCAGCTTCTTTAAATGATTTTCCCTTACCGATCTGTATTCCAAATCTTCTATTTCTACTATGATTAGAATTACAGGTTACTACTAAATCACCCAGTCCAGCTAAACCATTATATGTTTCTCTATTAGTATCTAAGTATAATCCAAACTTCACTATTTCGGCTAAACCTCTCGTGATTAAAGCTGCTTTCGTATTATCTCCATAACCAATACCATCAGTAACCCCAGAGGCAACCGCAATTATATTTTTAACTGCTCCTGCTAGTTCAACTCCTTTAATATCTTCTATTGTATATATTCTAAAGCGTACAGTCATTAATAATTTCTGGATTCTTTTGGCAACTTGCATATCTTTTGAAGCTGCTACAATAGCAGTGGGAATCTCTTTAATTACTTCTTCAGCATGGGTAGGACCTGATAAAACAGCTATATTACCTGTAAAAAATTCTCCTATAATTTCTGAATTAGTCTTAAAAGAATTAATTTCTAATCCTTTAGCAGTAGAAATTATTGTATGCTTTTTTGTTAGTTTATCTTCAATTTTTTGCATAATCTCACGAGTAGCACTGGTGGGAACTGATAAAATAATGTCTTGAGCAAAATCAGTAATTTCATCTATATTATTAGTAGCCTTAATATTATTATTCAACTTTTTATCAGGAAAGTATTTATAATTTATAGATTCTTGATTAATAGTTTCTACTACTTCTTTATCACGTACATAAATTAATACATTATCTATATTTTCAGAAGCAACCTGTGCTAAAGATGTTCCCCAGCTGCCTCCTCCAATTACACTTATTTTAGATGACACTTAAATCATTCCTTTCCAGGAGGCCAACTCATCTTGTTTTCATTTCCTTTTATTATTCTTTTAATATTGGAACGATGGCTAAAAATAACCAAAAGTGTTATTATTGTACTAAATATTATATAAGAACTATCTGTACTATATAAAAAAGCTACACTAATAGGAAGTGATATGGCACCTAAAATTGAACCTACAGAGACCATTTTAGTTAATAAAATCATAACAATCCATACAATAACTAGTATTAATAGTGAATATGGAAATAAACGGAGTATTATACCTACACTAGTTGCTACACCTTTTCCTCCCTTAAATGATAAAAAAACGGACCAATTATGACCTATAATAGCTAATAATACCGCTGCAAAAACGAAGACCATAGAGTATTCGGGTAATAAAAAATATTGTGCTATTAAAACTGCAACATAACCTTTTGCAATATCTAAAATTGCAACTAATAGCCCCACTTTATAACCAGCTACCCGGGCTACATTAGTGGCACCTACATTTCCACTACCAAAATTTCTAATATCTTTACCAGCAAATCTCATGCCAAAAATATAACCATTGGGAATGGAACCTAACAAATAGGCTAATATAAAAACTAAAAATAGTTTCATGTTTTTAACCCCTTTTTTTGATTTTTATTACGATTGGACTACCAATAAACCCAAAGTTCTCTCTTATTGTATTTTCTAAATATCTTTGATAGGCAAAATGCATTAAATCTGGATTATTAACAAAAAATACAAATGTAGGTGGTTTAACTCCTACTTGACTGCAGTAATAAATTTTTAGCTGTTTCCCTTTTTTAGTAGGTGGTTCTCTTAGTTGAATAGCTTCCTGGATAACTTCATTTAATAAGCCAGTTTTAATTCTTTTAGCACTTTGATCTACACTGTATTCAAGTAGCTCTAATACTTCTTTGACTCTTTTGCCTGTTAAAGCTGAAATAAAACTGATTGGCACATATTTAAGGAATTTAAGATTATAATATACTTCATCTCTGTATCTAGCCATTTCATCAGAATCAGCGTTGACTAAATCCCATTTATTTATGGCAATTACCATTGCTTTGCCTGCATCATGTGCATAGCCTGAAATCTTTTTATCTTGTTCTGTCACCCCTTCATTGGCATCAATCATCATTAAAACACCATCAGATCTTTCAATAGCTCTAATTGATCTGATATTACTATAATACTCAATATCATCATTAACCCTGGCTTTTCGCCTTAGACCAGCTGTATCTATTAAATTAAACTTGACGTCATTAAATTTTATTGTTGTATCTATAGCATCTCTAGTTGTACCAGGTTTTTCACTGACTATAACTCTTTCATGGCCTACTAAATAATTTATTAGAGAGGATTTACCTACATTTGGTTTGCCAACTATTGCAATATTAATTACATCTTCTTTTTCTTCAGGTTCGATTTCTTCTATACCATCTATTACATGGTCTAAAAGATCACCTATATTTTTACCATGTTCAGCTGATATTGGTACTACTACTTCAAAACCTAAAGAATAAAATTCCCAAACATTTTCCTGCATATTTGTAAAATCTTCAATTTTATTAACAACCACATACACATCTTTATTTGATTTTCTTAATATTTGAGCTACATCTTCATCTAAAGCAGTTAAACCTGCTCTGCCATCTACTACAAATAAAATATAATCTGCCTCTTCTATAGCTAGTTCAGATTGTTTTTTAACCATAGTTTTAATTTCTTCATTACTTTCGGTTTCAATACCACCAGTGTCAATTAATTTAAACTCATGGTCTAACCATTCTGCATCTGCATATATTCTGTCTCTAGTTATACTGGGTTCATCTTCTACAATAGAAATTCTAGTGCCGGCCAATCTATTAAATAAGGTAGATTTACCTACATTTGGCCGACCTACAATTGCAACTACTGGTTTAGACATCTCCTAACACCTCCAAAATATCTTTTATATTATTGCAAATATATATCTTTTTATCATTAAATTTTTGTTTAAAATCTTCTATATGAACCTCATCAATAAACATATTATCATCATTTAAGATTATACCGGGTAAAATAATATTTCTATCATCTACAGAACTTATTTTACGCTCAATGTCTTGCGCAGTTAATAATCCAGTGACTGTCACAGTTTCACCAAAAAAATTGTTTTCAATTACTTCGATATTAATATTTATATTATTAAGGCTGTCTTTGATATCTTCTATAATAGGCCTTATTGCTTTTTCACCTAAGACAGAGGTTAATAAATAGTAAACCTCTTCTTTTTCTCTTTTATTAATATTATCTATATATTCATCTTTGATATTATAATAATTATCTCTAAATAATCTTGTTAAACCAACCCCATTTTCCAGTTGAGGAAAATCATTATAATGTCCATAATCTGGAATTTCCTTATCGGCTAATAAATAAAATTCATCAGAAAGATATATAAAGTTCTCACCGAATATTTCTTTAATTTTTTCCTGCCAATTTTTAACTTGATTAATAATATTAATGGCTTCATCTTTATTATATGTTCTAAGTTTATCATTTTTATACTTAGTTAAACCAACTGGAACAATGGCTAAAGATAAAATATTCGGATAATATTTACTTAAATCAGATATGGATTCATTTAATTTTTCTTTATCATTAATATCAGGACAAAGGACTATTTGTGTATTAAAATCAATATTATTTTCACTTAAATAATCTAGTTGATTTAAAATATTTTTAGCTTCAGGATTTTTCATCATATACTTTCTTAGCTTGGGATCTGTAGTATGGACTGAAATATTTAAAGGACTCAAATTATATTTTACAATTCTCTTAAGATCTTTATCAGACAAATTGGTAAGGGTTATATAACTTCCCTGAAGAAAAGAAAACCGATAATCATCGTCTTTTATATTTAAAGTATCTCTTAAATCAGGTGGTTGTTGGTCTACAAAACAAAATATGCATTTATTTTTACATTTATTAAGACCATCAAAAACTATGTCTGCAAACTCAATACCTAATTTTTCATCATACTTTCTTTGGACATTATAATTAACAGTTTCTCCATTTTTCTTTTCGAGCTTTAATTCAAAACTAAATTCAGCCACTTCATAATTATAATCTATATAATCTTTAATTTCTTTATTATTAACAGATACTATCTTGTCACCAGCTTCAATTCCTAATTTATCGGCTGTACTATTTTCTTTTATATTTGTTATTTCAATCATAATACTTTCCTCCTGCTACATAAAATAATAACATATCTTTGAAGCCTTAGCAATATAGTATGCTATTAACAAAAATAAAGACCTTACTATTCTTTAAAAGGAATAGCAAGGCCCTTAATTTCTTCATTTTATTTTACACTACTCTTCTTTATCAAAGATATCCCCTACTAATTCTTGGATTGTAGCACCTGAAGAAGTTTCTTCTTCTTTGTCTTTAGACTCAGATTTTTTCTTTTTATCTTTTGATTGTTGTTTAGTTTCTTTCTCTTGTTTTTCTTCAAGTCCTTTAAGGCTTAATCCAATTCTTCTTTGTTCAGGGTCAATATTGATAATTTTAGCTTTACGGTTTTCACCAGCTTCTACTACTTCATCCGGAGTTTCAACATGCTTTTGTGACAATTGAGAAATATGGATAAGACCTTCAATACCATCAGCAACTTCCATAAAGGCACCAAAGTCAACTAGTTTTGTTATCTTACCTTCAATTGTTTCTCCTTCATAGTGTTTTTTGGCAAATTCTTCCCATGGGTCAGGTAATAACTGTTTTAAACCGAGGGAAATTCTTTCATCTTCTTTATTTACACCGAGTACTTTAACTTCAACTTCTTCTCCTTCATCTAATACTTCAGAAGGATGCTCAATTCTACCCCAAGACATTTCTGAAATGTGAAGTAGACCTTCAATTCCACCCAGATCAATAAATGCACCAAAGTCTACTAATTTAGTTACTGTGCCCTCAACTGTATCTCCTTCTTCAAGGTTTTCTAGAGTTTCTTCTTTCTTTTGGGCTCTTTCTTTTTCAATAACCTTTTTAGCAGAAAGTACTACATTATTTTTATCTCTTTCAACCTCTATTACTTTTAATCTTAAAGTATCTCCAACATATTCGCTGAGATCTTCAACATAGCCTACTGCAACATGGGAAGCAGGAATAAATCCTCTTACTCCTACATCTACAACTAAGCCACCTTTAACTTCTTTTGTTACTTCTGCTTCTATAATTTCATCATTATCGTGAGCTTCTATGATTCTTTCCCAAGCTTTTTCATAGTCAGCTTTTTTCTTAGATAAAATCATATTGCCTTCTTCATTTTCAAGGGTAAGAATAATTACTTCAATTTCTTCATCTTCTTCAACTAGATTGCGAGGGTCATCAACTTTACGGTGATTAAGTTCTTCTTTAGGAATAAAGCCATCAGTTTTATAACCTACATCTACATATACACCATCATCATTTATTTCCACTACAGTGCCTGTTACTTTCTGACCTTTTTTAAGATCAGCTATGTCATTATCACTGTAATTAAATTCTTTAGTTTCGCCTTCTTCTTTTGAATCTTCTTCTGCTGATTCACTTTCTTCTGTTTTTTCTTCACTTTCAGCAGTCTCTTCTGCTTCTTCTTCTGCTTCTTCTTCTGCTTCTTCTTCTAGTGCTTCCTCTTTGCTTTCAGCAGTCTCTTCTGCTTCTTCTGCTTCTTCTTCTTTGGCTTCTTCCTCCTCTACTTCTTCTTTAACTTCGTCTACAATTTCTTCAGCCTCTTCTTCAATTTCTTCTTCTTTAACCTCATCAACTTGTTCTTCTACCTGCTCTTCTAATTCTTCTTGTTCTTTACCTTCAACTTCTTTTTTTTCTTCAGACATAATTTCCAAGACCTCCTTGATTATCCAGTCAGGGGTCGATGCCCCTGCGGTAATTCCAATTTTATTTACGTTTCTAATATTTTCCCAGTTGATTTCATCAACTGTTTCTATGTGAAAGGTTGGTGTATTAGTATTAGCACTGATTTCCGCTAAACGCTTTGTATTGGCACTGTTGTGACCGCCAATGACATACATCACATCAACCTTTTTTGCTAACTCCTTAGCAGCTTCCTGCCGATTACCAGTTGTATTACATATCGTATTAAATATTTTTAGTTCTTTTGCCTTTGGTAATAAATAACTTATGATCTTTAAATAATCTTCATAGGATTGCGTAGTTTGCGCTACTAACCCAATATTATCTTCTAAATCAATACCTTTTAGATCATCGATAGTTTCAATAATTATACCCTTATTTTTTGTATGTCCAAATATTCCTCTTACTTCCGGATGATTTCTATCTCCGAAGATAAAGGTTTGATAATCTGTTTCAACCAGCTCGTTTGCATATTTATGAGCATTTTTAACAAATGGACATGTTGCATCTATAATATCTAAACCTTTTTTTTGGGCACGCTCTAATACTTCTGGCTCAACACCATGGGTACGTATGATTAAAATACCATCATCGATATCCTCAATGTCATCTACCAAATGAACCCCCTTTTGTCTTAAATCTTCAACTACTTGCGGGTTGTGTATTAAAGGCCCTAAGGTATATACATTTTTATCTGTGCCTGCAACAGCCTCTTTGACAATTTCAATAGCTCTTTTTACTCCAAAACAAAAGCCAGCCTTATCCGCAGTTATTATCTCCAGCACCTTCACCTCCTTCCAAAACAACAAAACAAGACTCGAACAACAACCACCATAGCAACTAAATTTTAAATGAGCATTATATTACTTACTCATAGATATTAATAAAATAACATATTTTTTTCAAAAAGGCAAATAATTATTCAATAGAATCGATTTCAATTTTTATTTTTTTCATTATTATTTCGCCTACTTCAGACTTTTCTTCCCTAGTAAGTTTTTTATCATAATATTTATCTAAAGTAAATGGTTTGCCTACAGAGACTTGCAGTGGAGAGTTTTCATCAGCATGTTTTATTCCAACCGGTAGGATTGGACTTTCACTCATTAAAGCAATCAAAGTAACACCCGGTTTAGCTTCACCTAATTTATCTCCTTTAATTCGTGTGCCCTCAGGAAACATACAAAGCACTTTATCATTTTTTAGTATTTCCAGTGAACGTCTAATTGCTTTTTTATCTGGTGTTCCTCTTTTGACAGGAAAACTACCGATTTGTTTAAGAATAAAACCAAACCATTTTTTTTCGAATAATTCTGTTTTAGCCATAAAATGAAGATGTCTATTTACTGCACTGCCTACAATGGGAGGATCTAAGTAACTTACATGGTTAGAAACAACGATTAATGGTCCTTTTTTAGGGACATTTTTTCTCCCTTTAACCTTCCAACGGTGAACTATTTTTAAATAAATATTTACTAAAACATAGCCTAACCAATAGATAATATTACCCATCCTAACTACTCCCCTTTAATTATACTCAAAATTTTGTTTAAAACTTGTTTTTTATTTAAATCGGTCGTATCAATTACCACTGCATCATAAGCCTTTTCAAGTGGCGAATATTTCCGATTTGAATCTATTCTATCTCTCCTGATAATTTCATTTTGAACTTCATTAAATGTTTTATCTTTTTCTCCTCGATTAACTACATCCTTATATCTTCTTTTGGCTCTTTCTTTTACTGATGCAGTTATATAAAACTTATATTTAGCATCGGGCAAAACCCTTGTACCAATATCTCGTCCATCCATTACAATATCCTTTTTTTGAGCAATTTTTCTTTGCTTTTTAACAAGTTCATCCCGCACGGCTTTAATTTGTGCAACTGCTGAAACATTATTATCTACTTGTTCAGTTCTAATAGCTTTTGTTACTTCTTTTTGATTAACAAAGATTTTAAAATCATTATTTTCATACTCAATATCAATGTCTAAATCTTTAACAAGTTTAGTTAATTTATTTTTATCTTTCACATTTATATTTTCATCTAAAGCTTTTAAGGTTACAGCTCTATACATAGCTCCACTATCTAAATAAGTATAATCTAAATTTTCAGCCAGCATTTTGGCAACCGTACTTTTCCCTGCTCCCGCTGGACCATCAATCGCCACAGAAGTTTTCAATGTAACACCTCATTTATATTTAATATTTTATTTTGTCTAATTTGTAAATCATTAGAAAAGGAAATTTTCATCAATAAACCAATTATCAGATTTAGATACTTGACCGTCAATTGAATTAATGTGGCTTTTTTGTGAGCCAATTTAGATTGTAAGTTCAAATTGCTTTTCTTTTTATATTTTACCAATCACTTATTTTCTTAATTTTTTGAACAAGTTTTTTGAAATTATTTAAATTAAGAGATTGATAACCATCACTTAAGGCAAGTTCTGGTTTAGGATGTATCTCAACCATCACACCTTGTGCACCTAAGGTTAAAGCGGCTGAAACAGCTGGTTCAATTAAATCCCATCTACCAGTTCCATGGCTAGGATCTATAATAACAGGATAATCACTTAATTTTTTTAAGATAGGAACTGCCATTAAATCAAGCGTAAACCTGGTCTTATCTTCAAAAGTTCTAATACCTCTTTCACACAGTATTATATTTGAATTGCCCTGCATGTAAATATACTCAGCTGCCATAATGAACTCTTCATAAGTAGCACTCATACCTCTTTTTAATAAAACGGGTTTAGTTGTTTGGCCAACTGCTTTTAGTAAACTGTAGTTATACATATTTCTAGAACCAATTTGTAATATATGAGAATATTTATTGACCAAAGGCAGACTCTCTGCATCCATTACTTCAGTCACAATATTAAAACCATGTTTTTTAGCTTCCGCTTTCAGTAACTGTAGACCTCTTTCTTTTAATCCTTGAAATTGGTAAGGTGAGGTACGTGGTTTATATGCCCCTCCTCTAATATATTTAATATTTAAATCAGTTAAAGTTTGCCCAATCTCTTCCATTTGAACTTTGTTTTCAACCGAACAGGGACCTGCAATAACTGTAAAATCATTTTGCTTAAAAGCCTTTTCACCATTAATTTTAACATATCTTGTTTGATTTAAAAATCGATGGGCCTTATCATCTTTTAAAATATCATCTGGCTTATAAGTGTTTTTTATGATATTATATGTTTTTTCAGTAATTTCTGAGACTATGATAAGAGCAACTAGCTCTTCTCTTTCTCTTTTTAAATAATTTATCCCTTTACTTTTAAGAAAATCAAGTATATTAATATAATTTTTGTTTTTATTTTCATAAATAACAATCATTAATTTTACTCCTCAAGAAAGTTAACTTAAACCTTTCCTTAGTTTTGCAGCCTCTTTTAAATATATATATTTGATAACTTCTTTGATTCTATCATCATTTAAAACGATAATAACTCTACTAAGTTTATCTAATTAATCTTTAACAAACATTTGCTTTAAAAAAATAATTGAGGTCTGAGTAAAACCTAATTAACTTACTTTTTACCAGGATATACTACATTAAGATCATCAGTTTTGGAAAAAATAAAACTAATAATATTATCTTTTTTAGTTTGTTAACATCCTCAATTTTAATGATTAATCTTTTTACTGCTCCTGAAATATCATTCTCATTATTTTTTTTATCTGAAATGTTTCAAGAAAACTCCATCCTAATCTTGTTTTTGATTAGGTTGGAGATGAATTGAGATGGTTTTAACTTACAAAGCATAAGCCCTTTCTATATTTCAATAATTCTACATCTTTAACATTTGAATTAATCGTATTACCTTCATTATCTTTCATTCTAACCCACTTTCCGTAGTTGAACATACCTTT
>Ga0209925_1000037_pt1 | contig 58827 bp, 53 predicted proteins | sample SalPonR2_A_D1_MG_FD_185702 | JGI IMG/M metagenome (GOLD analysis project Ga0209925, IMG submission 185702) | Salt pond soil microbial communities from South San Francisco under conditions of wetland restoration - Salt Pond MetaG R2_A_D1_MG... ... | reverse complement strand
AAGAAGATTTACCTATAGCAGTAACTGTAGATCTAGAAGGAAAAATCAAAAAGAATATGGATATTCCAGGAGAAGGCAAATTTGTAAAAAGTGCAGATAAGTATATTAAAAAGGATCTTAAAGAAAGAAATCTTCTTTTTAAAGAAGAAAAGATAAGGCATAATTATCCTCATTGTTGGAGATGTGACACTCCTTTGCTTTATTACCCAATTGACAGCTGGTATGTAGAAGTGACAGCTATTAAAGATGATTTAGTTAAAAATAATAAGGAAAAAGTTCACTGGGTCCCTGAACATTTAAGAGAAGGAAGGTTTGGAAATTGGCTAGAAGGCGCTAAAGATTGGTCTTTTTCCAGAGATAGATATTGGGGAGCACCTATTCCAATTTGGGAATGTTCAGAATGTGAGCATAGAGAAGTTATAGGAGGAAGAGAAGATCTTAAAGAGAAAAAATTTAGTGATAATAAATATTTTTTCCTTCGACATGGAATTACAAATTATCAACTTGAAAAACCAGATTATACTTATGAAGATCATTTTGGAGAAAATATTGATTTATCAGACAAAGGTAGAGAAAAAGTTAAAGAGGTAGCTCAAAAATTAGAGAAAGGCGATATTGATCTAATTTACGCTTCAGATTCTTTAAGAACTAAACAAACTGCTGAAATAGTTGCAAAAGAATTAGATATTGAGATTAACTATGATAAAAGATTAAGAGATACTAACTTAGGAAAATTTCATGGCAAAAAGAAAGAAGAATACTATAAGGCTCTTCCAAATATTATTGATAGATTTAAAAAAGCTCCTCAGGATGGAGAAAGCTGGAATGAGGTGAGAAGGAGGGTTTGGGATACTATTTTAGAAATTGAAAAAGAGAACGAAGATAAAAATATTTTAATTGTTAGTCATGCCAATCCGCTCTGGTTATTAAAAGGAGCCTTAAAAGGAGCACCAAATAAAGAAATGGTTGATAAAAAAGAAGAAGAAAAAATAGACTATATTGAACCAGGAGAGCTAAATGGACCTTTTGAGTTTACAAGATTTCCTTATAACAGAGAAGGTGAATTAGATTTTCATAAACCATTTATTGATAGAATTAAATTTGAATGTCCAGAATGTGGAGAAAAAATGGAAAGAATTGAACAGGTCTATGATTGTTGGTTTGAATCCGGATCTATGCCTTATGCTCAATGGCATTATCCTTTTGAAAAGAAGGAATTTGTAGAAAAAACTTTCCCGGCAAACTTTATTGCAGAAGCTGTAGATCAAACTAGAGGCTGGTTTTACACCTTACATGTTTTAGCTACTGCTTTAACTCAAGAAGATACAGGATTAGGAAAAGATCAACCTGCTTATAAAAATGTAGTTGCTAATGGATTAGTTTTAGGAGAAGATGGTAAAAAATTATCTAAGAGCAAAAAGAACTTCACTCCCCCAGATAAGGTATTTGAAGAGTATGGAGCAGATGCTCTACGTTACTTTTTACTATCTAGTACTCAGATGGGAGAAGATTATATCTTTTCTAAAGAAAGAGTTGAAGAATATTTTAAGAGAGACATATTAACTCTTTGGAATTGTTATAAATTCTTCAACATTTATGTTGATCAAGATTTTGAAAGCTCTGAACTAGAATTAGAAAGTGAATTAGATAAATGGATTCTTTCCAGATTAAATACTTTAATTAAAGATGTAGAGAAATGGATGAATGATTATCATTTAACTGAAGCTAGTAGGCAATTTAAAAATTTTATTGATGACTTTTCCAATTGGTACATTAGAAGATCAAGGAGAAAGCTTCAAAAGCCAGAAAACGATAAAGAAAAAGAAAGAACAGCCAAGATCTATTACCATATTCTTTTGAACCTTTCTAAGACAATAGCTCCATTTTTACCTTTCTTAAGTGAAGACCTATACCAAAAACTAAATGGGCCAAAAGAATCAGTTCATTTGGAAAACTATCCTAAAGCAAATGAAAAATTAATAGATTCTGAGCTTGAAAAGAAGATGAAAAAGGTAAGAGAAGCAGCTAAAAAAACACTTTCGGTTAGATCTGATAAAGGCATTAAAGTAAGACAACCCTTAGCTAAATTAGAAATTAGCAGTAGTAGTATTCTTAAGGATGAGAAAGAATTATTAGGAATATTAGAAGATGAAATTAATGTAAATGAAATAAAATTTGATGCTAGTTTAGATAAAGGGGAAGTAAATCTTGATACAGAAATTACAACTGAATTAAAACAGAAAGGTATTGCAAGAGAAGTAATTAGAAAGATTCAAAGAATGAGAAAAAAAGCAGAGTATCAACCTCAAGATAAAGTTTCTATTTATTTCAAAGGAGATGGAGAAATAGAAGAAATTTTAACTAATTTCTCTAATTATATTAAAAAAGAAGGTAGAATTGAAAACTTTTCTTTAGGAAAGGAAGCTAAAAACTTTGACGTAGAGAAAGAGTTTAAAATAAAAGAGAAAGGACTCTGGGTTGGAATAAAAAAGAAAAAGTAGGATGAAAAAACATTTTAGAACTCAAGGTATTTTTTTGAAAGAAACTCCCCATAGAGAAGCAGATTACTTTTTTATAATTTATACAAAAGAGTATGGTTTGATCAGTGCTCTAGGAAGATCAATTCGAAAAATTGATTCTAAATTAAGAGGAGGAGCTCAACTATTTTATCTCAGCGATATAGAATTTATTGAAGGGAAAAACTACAAAATATTAGTTGATACTTCTACCCTTAATAGATTTGAAAATATTTTAGAAAATGTAAATAGGTTAGGCGTTGCTTATAGGATTTCAGAAGTTGCAACTAATTTTATTAAAGGAGAAGAAGAAGACAAAGCTTTATGGAATCTATTTCTGAAAAGCTTTAAAGGACTAAATAACAAAGAAATTAATCCTAAGATTCTATTTTTCTTTTTCTTATGGAATTTTTTAAGTCTTTTAGGTTATCAACCTCAACTTAAAAACTGTGCGGGATGCGGAAAAGAGCTAAAACCAGAAGGATTATGCTTTAGTTTTCAGGCTGGAGGTGTTGTTTGTAAAAATTGTTCTGGTAAAATAGACAAAGAGGTTAAAATAAATCCAAATATAGTAAAGATAATTAGATTATTTTTAAGGCAAAAATTAGAGATTCTTTCTCATATTAATATCCCTAAAGATAATTTAGATAATTTAGAAGAAATATCTAAAAAATATCATCTTTACATTTTAGAAAGTACAAGGTAAATTTAAAAAAATATGTTTAAAAAAATAATTACAATTTTAATAGTTTTACTTTTAATAGTTGGAGGTATTGGTTTTTGGTATCTAAACAGGAATACTTATTCAAAAGAGATATTAAAGATCGAAGTTTTAGGGCCAGAAAGAACGAAAGTAGGAGAGGAAATAGAATATATTGTTAAATATAGAAATAATGGAAATGTTAGGTTAGAAGATCCTAAGTTAGTTTTTGAGTACCCTCAATATGCAGAAATTCCAGAAAATAGAGAAAAAAGAGTTGAATTATCTTCAAAAGAAATAGGAGACGCAATTTATCCAGGAGAAGAAAAAACTTTTCGTTTTAAAACAAGGCTTTTTGGAAAGAAAGGAGAAGATAGAACTGCAAAAGCTTCTCTAACTTATAGTCCAAAAAATTTAAATTCAAGCTATAAATCTGTTTCTAGTCTTACTACAATAATTGAAGAGGTACCACTTTCTTTTGAGTTTGATTTACCTTCCAAAGTAGAGTCTGCTCAAGAATTTACCTTCCAAATCAATTATTTTTCTAATATTGATTACCCAATTTCAGATCTTGCTGTAAAAGTAGAGTATCCTGATGATTTTGAATTTATTTCAGCTGAACCTACTGGGATTGAAAAGACTACTTGGAATATTGGATTACTTAATAAAGCTGAAGGAGGAAGAATTGAAATTATAGGAAACTTAAGAGGAGATGTGGGAGATAGAAAAATTATGAATGCGAAATTAGGAATCTGGAGAGAAGATGATTTTGTTCACTTAAAAGAGATTACTAAAGGAATTGAATTGATTGAACCTTCTCTTTATATCACTCAGCAGATTAATGGTAATCCAAAATATGTAGCTAGTCCTGGAGATATGCTTCATTATGAACTTTTCTTTAAAAACATTGGAGATGATCCTCTAACAAAAGCATTTTTGATTTTTAAAATGCAAGGCGATGCCTATGATTTATCTACTTTAAAATCAGACAAAGGAGATTTTGGAGAAGGAGATAATTCTATAATTTTTGATTGGAGAAAAGTATCAAAGCTACAATTTTTAGAAGCTAAAAAAGAAGGAATGGTTGAATTTTGGATTGAATTAAAAGATGACTGGGGAATGGAAGGAGAAAACGATAAAAATCCAATACTTACAAACCAAATTTATTTAAGTCAAGTAGAAAAAGAATTTGAAATTAAAGTAAATACTAAAGCTGAATTAGTTCAATCAGCTTATTCTGAAAAACCAGAAGACAGTATAATTGATGACGAAGAAATATTTGAAAATAGTGGCCCACATCCTTTAGAGGAAGGAGAAAGCAGTACCTATACTGTAGTTTGGGAATTAAAAAATTATTATAATGATTTAGAGAATACAATTATAAAGGCTACCTTACCAGAAGATGTTGAAATGACAGGAAATATTTATCCAGAGGAAGATGGCTTAACTTATGATTCAGATAGTAGAGAATTGGTATGGGATGCAGAAAAAGTAGAGGCTGGCACAGGATTTACTGAAGATTCTAGGAAAATAGCTTTTCAGTTAGAAATTACCCCTGAAACAGAAAAAAGTGAATACACTTTAATTGAAAAAGGAGAGATTAAAGGATCAGATCAATTTACAGAAAAAGATATTGAACAAAAAACTAAAGAGCTAAAAGTAAAAAATTAAAAGAAAATGCAAAATGACTAACTTACTTAAAGAAATAATATCTTTATGCAAAAGGCGAGGTTTTGTCTTCCCATCATCTGAGATTTATGGAGGATTTAGTTCTTGTTATGACTTTGGACCTTTAGGAGTAGAAGTTAAAAGAAATATTAAAAAAAACTGGTGGAAGCAAACAGTGAGGCTACATAAAGATGTAGTAGGATTAGACTCTGGGATTTTAATGTCTCCTAAAATTTGGAAAGCTTCAGGGCATTTATCTGCAGGTTTTGCTGATGAACTAATGGAATGTAAAGAATGCCATAAGAGATTTAGAGTAGATAAAATTGATTCAGATACTTGTCCTGAATGTGGAGGAGAATTTACAGAACCAAAACAATTTAATTTAATGATGGAGACCTATACTGGGCCAATTCAAAATGAAGATTCTAAAGCTTATCTAAGACCAGAAACTGCTCAAGGAATCTATATTAATTTTAAAAATGTAATGGATTCTAGAAGATTAAAATTACCTTTTGGGATAGCTCAAATAGGTAAAGCTTTTAGAAATGAAATTACCCCTAAAAACTATATTTTTAGAACAAGAGAATTTGAACAGATGGAGATGCAATGGTTTTGTGATCCAGATGATGCTGATATGTATTTTGAATATTGGAAGAAACAAAGATTAAATTGGTATTTAGAATTGGGAGTAGATAAAGATAAGCTTCGTTTTAATGAAATTGAAAAAGAAGAAAGAGCTCATTATGCTAAAAAACAAATTGACCTTGAGTATAAGTTCCCATTTGGTTGGCAGGAAATTGAAGGAATCCATAATAGAGGAGATTGGGACCTATCTAACCATTCAAAGCATAGTCATCAAGACTTAAAATATCAGGATAAAGAAAAGGATAAGGAATATTATCCGTATGTTATTGAAACTTCAGTTGGGGTAGAGAGATCCTTTTTAGCTTTCATGGTTGATGCTTATCAAAAAGTAGAAGGAGGAAGAGATGAAAAAAGTAAAAAGAAACAAGAAAAAGTACTCAAGCTTCATAAAAAATTAGCCCCAATTAAAGTAGCAGTATTTCCTTTAATTAAAAAGGAGCAAGACTTAGTCAATAAAGCTAAAGAAGTTTATGAGAAATTAAAGTTAGATTTTAGCACAGAGTATGATGAAGCAGGATCAATTGGAAGAAGATACAGAAGACAAGATGAAATTGGAACTCCTTTCTGTGTTACTTGTGATTTTGATACTTTAGAAGATAAAAGTGTTACTATTAGAGATAGAGACACTATGGAACAAGAAAGAGTTAAAGTTAAAAACCTTAAAGAAATTTTAAGAAAAAAATTAAGAGATAATCACCCTAAATACTTTGATGTACAAAAAAACAAAACTAAGTAATGGTTTAAGATTAATAACTGTTCCTAAAAAAGGAACAAAAGCAGTTACTGTTTTAGTGTTAGTTGGAGCTGGATCAAAATATGAGATAGAAGAGCAAAAAGGAATTTCTCACCTTTTAGAACATATGTTTTTTAAAGGAACTAAAAAGAGACCTTCTCCCTTAGAAGTCTCTAAAGCCTTAGATGGTGTAGGAGGATCCTATAATGCTTTTACTGGGGAAGAATACACTGGTTATTATGCTAAAGTTGAAAAATCTCAATTAGAAACTGCAATTGAATGGGTTTCTGATATATTTTTAAATTCTACTTTTCCAGGAAAGGAGATGAAAAAAGAAAAGGGAGTAGTTATTGAAGAGATTAATATGTACAATGATATTCCAATGGAAAATGTTAGAATTCTATGGCCTAAATTATTGTATGGAGATCAGCCAGCTGGTTGGAATATTGCAGGATCAAAAGAATCAGTAAGAAATTTAGAAAGAAAAGATTTATTAGGATACAAAGAAAATCAATATGTTGGCTCTAATACAATTGTTTGTATAGCTGGGAATATTGACAATGATAATGCTAAAAAATTAACTAAAAAATATTTTTCACCAGTTAAAAAAGGAGAAGCTAAAGACAAGCTCAAAGTAAAAGAAGAACAAAAAGAACCTCAAATACTTTTACAAAAACAAAAAACAGATCAGACTCATTTTTGTTTAGGAGTGAGAGGTTATGATATTAATAGTTCTAAAAGATATGCCACTCAAGTTTTAAGTAATACTTTAGGAGGAATGATGAGTTCTCGTCTTTTTGTAAAAATAAGAGGAGAATTAGGATTAGCTTATTATGTTAAAACTAATGCCAGCTCTCAAACTGATACTGGTTATCTTTTAACTAGAATTGGAGCAGATAATAAAAAGGCTGAAAAAGCAGTAGAAGCTGTTTTAGGGGAATACGGAAGGATTAGAGATGAAGGAATTAAAGATAAAGAATTAACCAGGAGTAAAGAAAATATTAAAGGAAACATGGCACTTTCTTTAGAATCATCTGACAGATTAGGTTTCTTTTATGCAAAACAAGAACTGCTTAAAAATGATATTGAGACACCAGATGATATTTATAAGGAAATTGATAGAGTAGATCCTGATGAAATTAATAAAGTAACAAATGATATTTTCCAACCTTCAGGACTTAATTTAGCAATGATAGGCCCTTTTAATAAAAAAGATAATTTTAAAAAAATATTAAATAAATTTTAAAATTATGAGCGAAGAAATTAATAAATTAGAAATTACTTGGTCTTCTTTATTTAAAGTTGGATTAGTTGGAATTCTTTTTTATGGGGTCTATCTTCTTGGAAATTTAATTATTTGGACTCTTTTTGCATTTATTATTTCCCTTTTGTTTAATCCTGGAATTAAATTCTTAGAAAGATTTAAAATTCCGAGGGTTTTATCTGTCTCTCTTTGTTTTTTAGGATTTTTTGGGATTTTTGGATTAGTAGTTTATCTCACTGCCCCTCTTTTTATTAGTGAGATTAAGCAATTTTTTAATTTATTCCCGCACTACTTTACTAAAATTTCTCCTCTTTTAAGAGAATTAGGATTTAAAGCATTTGAAGATATTTCTACCTTTCAAGTCTATCTTGAAGAGACAGTAACTAAAGCCTCTTCTGATATCTTTAGTGCAATTGTAGTCTTCTTTGGGGGCTTGTTTTCTACTTTATATACTCTTACTATAGCTTTCTTTCTTTGCTTGGAAAGAGAAATAATAGAAAAAGGTGTTGCTTTATTTTTTCCAAAAGAAAAAGAAAGCTTTGTTTTAGAAATTTTTAAAAAAGCTCAGAAAAAAGTTAGTGCTTGGTTTGGCGCCACTCTTCTTAGTTGTTTATTTATTGGTGTGGCAAGCTTTATTGCTTTAACTATATTAAATGTAAAGTATAGCTTTATTTTCGCTCTTCTTGCTGGTCTATTTTCTTTTCTTCCTGTTATTGGTCCAATTGGAGTAGGGCTTTTGGCCTTTGTAGTTGTTGCCCTTGACTCTTTTGTGAAAGCATTCTTTGTTCTTTTAGCCTTTGTTTTAATACAACAAATTGAAGGAAACATTGTAAAGCCTGCTTTAGCAAAGAAATTTATTGGAATTCCAATTTTTATTGTTTTAATTTCTTTAACAGTTGGTGGAACTTTATTTGGAATAATGGGAGCTTTTCTTGCTATTCCAATGGCTGCTATAGCTTATGAATTTATGGGAGACTTTTTAAAAGAAAGAAGAAAAAATGGCTAAGATCTATATTATCGCAACTCCAATTGGAAATTTAGAAGATATCACTAAAAGAGCACTTCGAATATTAGAAGAAGTTGATCTGGTTCTATGTGAAGACACAAGAACTACTCAAAACTTATTAAATCATTTTAATATTAATGCTCCCACTGAAAGCTATTTCCAACATTCCTCTATTTCTAAAATTGGTAAGATTTTAAAAAAATTAAAGAAAGGACAGAATTTAGCTTTAGTTACAGAAGCAGGAACTCCTGGAATTTCCGATCCTGTTTTTAAATTAATTAAGAAGATTGTTGATAAAGAGATAGAAGCAGAAATTATTCCTATTCCTGGAGCTTCAGCCTTAAGTGCTACGGCAAGTGTGTGCCATTTTCCAATGAATAGATTCTTATTTCTAGGATTTCCTCCTAAAAAAAGAAAAAGAAAGAAGTTTTTTAAACAGATTAAAAAAAGGGATTACCCAGTTATCTTGTATGAATCTCCCTATAGAGTTTTAAAAACTTTAAAAGAAATTAAAAAAATAGTAGGAGAAAGAGAAATTATAGTTGCTAGAGAGATAACCAAGAAGTTTGAAAATATTTATAGAGGAAAAACAGATCAAATTATTAAAAAATTAGAAAAAGCAGAAGGAAAGACAGAAGATAAGATAAAAGGGGAATTTACAATTGTAATAAATAGCAAATAATTTTAAAACTTGATTAAATTAAAGCCCGGTTTAAAGACCGGGCTTTAATTTACTAATGCCCATTTTGTGTTAAAATAATTAAATCATGCCTAAAAACAACAAATTCTATATTACAACTAGTATTGCCTATGCAAACGCAGCCCCTCATATTGGGTTTGCTTTGGAATGTTTGCAAGCAGATGTGTTAGCAAGGTATAACCGTGCCCAAGGAAAAGATGTTTTCTTTTTAACTGGAACAGATGAGCACGGACAGAAAATAGCTAATACTGCTAAAAAGAAAAAGAAAGATCCTAAAGAATTTACTGATGAAGTTTCAGAAAAATTTAGAGTTTTAAATAAAATATTGAATATTTCTAATAATGATTTTATTAGAACAACTGATAATAAAAAGCATACTCCCGCAGTTAAGGAAGTCTGGGAAAAATTAGAAGATAATGGAGATATTTATAAAAAAGAGTACGAAGGCCTTTATTGTGAAGGATGTGAAGCCTTTTTAACTGAAAAAGAACTAGAAAATGGAGAATGTCCTCATCACCAAGAAAAACCTAAAAAAGTTAAAGAAGAGAACTACTTTTTTAAACTTTCAAAGTATGAAGATAAAATTAAAAAGGTAATAGAAGGGGATAGAATTAATATTGTTCCTAAGACAAGAAAGAAAGAGATGTTAAAAATAATAGAAGAAGGTTTAGAAGATGTAAGCTTTTCAAGACCAACTAAAAAAGTAAATTGGGGAATAAAAGTTCCAGGAGATAAAAATCAAACTATCTATTGCTGGGCTGATGCCTTATTAAATTATATTTCTGGAATTGGTTATTATGATAATAAAGAAAACTTTAAGAAATTTTGGCCAGCTGATATTCATTGTATTGGCAAAGATATTCAAAAATTTCATTCTTTAATCTGGCCGGGAATGCTCCTATCTTTAGGCTTAGATTTACCTAAAAATATTTATGTTCATGGCTTTATTACCGTAGAAGGAAAGAAGATGTCAAAATCAGTTGGTAATGTAATTGATCCTATTCAATTAGTAGAAAAATATGGCTCTGAAGCTGTTAGATATTTCTTCTTAAGTGAAGTTCCACCTACTAAGGATGGTGATTTTAGTTATAAAAAGTTTGAAAAAAGATATAATTCTGATTTAGCAAATGGATTAGGTAATTTAGTTTCAAGAGTACTTACTTTAGCTAAAAAGAAAGACATAGAGATTGAAGATAGTTTTAACAATAAGAAGATAGAACAAAAAGTAGAAGAAACTAAAAATAATTATGAGAAGCTAATGAAAAGCTTTAATTTGAATAGAGCAGTAAATAAAGTATGGGAATTGATTAGTTTTTCCGATCGCTATATTGAAAAAAAGAAGCCGTGGAAAAAAAAAGATGATTATAAAGAAGTATTAGCAGACCTTTTAAAAACAATTAAAGAAATCAATACTTTAATTAGGCCTTTTCTTCCAGAAACGACTCTTAAAATTAAAAAACAATTAAAAACAAAGAAAAAAGAAACTTTATTTCCAAGAATATGATTTTTGATACTCACGCTCACCTAAATTTTAAAGATTACGACGAAGACAGAAAAGAACTACTTCAAAAAACTTTAGATAAAGGAGTAGGGATGATTAATGTTGGTGCAGACCTTAAAACAAGTAAAAAAGCAGTAGAAATAGCTCAAAAATATGAAAATGTATATGCAACAGCGGGGGTCCATCCTAGCCACGCTAATGACAAATTAGAGCTTGATATATTAAAAGAATTGGCTCAAGATAAAAAAGTAGTAGCTATTGGAGAGGTTGGATTAGATTATTTTAGAAAGCCAGATAAAGAAGAAATTGAAAAACAAAAAGAGGTCTTATTGAAACAGATAGAATTAGCTCAAGATGAAAACCTTCCGCTTGTTCTTCATTGCCGCAAAGCTCATTCTGATATGCTTTCTCTAATTTCTGAAAAAGATATTAAAGGAGTTGTTCATTGTTTTAGTGGAGATTGGGAGACAGCTAAAAGATACTTAGATTTAGACCTTTATCTTGGTTTTAATGGAATTATTTATAAAAATCCTTATTCAAAAGATGTTATTCAAAAAATTTCACTTTCTAAAATGATAGTAGAAACTGATTGTCCTTTCCTCCTTCCGCCTCAAGCGGAAGGAGGAAGAAATGAACCAATTAATGTACGATATATAATTAAAGAAATAGCTAATATTAAAAATATTAAAGAAATAGAGGTTGAAAAACAGACAACTAAAAACGCTGAAAATTTATTTAAACTAGATAATTCCTAAAAAGTAATTATGAAATTTAATTACAAAAAACCTCTTAGCAAAGCTAAGAGCAAAAATAAAATTCAAAAGATTTAATTTTTAATTGCCTATTATTAACCATGAAATTTAATCACAAAAAAATAGAAAAAAAATGGCAAAAATATTGGGAAGAAAATGATTTTTTCAAAACAGAAAAAGAAAAAAATAAACCCAAATTCTATTGCCTTGGCATGTTTCCTTATCCTTCTGGAAAAGGTCTTCATGTAGGTCATGTAGAGGGTTATACTGCTACAGATATTATTTCTCGCTATAAAAGAATGCAAGGGTTTTCTGTTTTACATCCAATGGGATGGGACGCATTTGGTTTGCCTGCTGAAAATTATGCCTTAAAAACTGGGGTAAAGCCTCAAATTTCAACAAAGAAAAATATTGAAACTTTTAAAGACCAATTAAAATCAATTGGGTTTTCCTACGATTGGTCTAGAGAAATTAATACTACTGATCCAGATTATTATAAATGGACTCAATGGATTTTTGTTAAGCTTTTTAAAAATGATTTAGCTTATCAGTCAGATGTTCCAATTAATTGGTGTCCATCTTGTAAAACTGGTTTAGCTAATGAAGAAGTAATCAATGGCAAGTGTGAAAGATGCGATAGTGAAGTAGAAAGAAAAAGAATTAGACAGTGGATGTTAAAAATTACTGATTACGGAGATAGACTATTAGAAGACTTAAAAGAATTGGATTGGCCTAAAGAAATTAAGGAAATGCAAAGAAACTGGATTGGAAGATCTGAAGGAACTGATATCTATTTTAATGTAAAAGAAATTGATAAAAAAATTGAGGTATTTACAACTAGGCCAGATACCTTGTTTGGTGCTACCTTTATGGTCTTAGCTCCAGAACATCCAATTGTAGATAATATCCTAGAAGGCGAATATAAAATTAAAAATAGAGAAGAAATAGAAAAATATGTAGAACAAGCTAAAAAGAAATCAGATCTTCAAAGAACTGAATTAAATAAAGAAAAAACAGGAGTAGAAATTAAAGGATTAACTGCTATTAATCCAATTAATAGTAAAGAAATATCTATTTGGGTTGCAGATTATGTTTTAGGAGCTTATGGCTATGGAGCAATAATGTCTGTTCCAGCTCATGATGAAAGAGACTATGAAATAGCGCGAAAATATGATTTACCAATCAGAGAAGTTATTAAAGGAGGAAATATTGAAGAAGAAGCTTATTCTGGAGAAGGAGAATTAGTTAATTCAGAAAAGTTTAATGGAATGAACTCTAAAGAGGCAAGAGAAAAAATTACAAAAAAATTAAAAGAAAAAGAAAAAGGAGATAAAAGTGTAAATTACAAACTAAGAGACTGGGTTTTCTCTAGACAAAGATATTGGGGAGAGCCTATTCCAGTTGTTCATTGTCCAAAATGTGGAGTAGTTCCTGTTCCAGAAGAAGACTTACCTTTAGAGCTACCAGATATAGAGAAGTATGAACCAACTGGAACAGCTCAATCTCCTTTGGCCGCAATTGAAGATTGGGTTAATACGACTTGTCCAAAATGTGGAGAAGATGCAAAAAGAGAAACTAATACAATGCCTCAATGGGCAGGATCTTGTTGGTATTATTTAAGATATCTTGATCCTGAAAATAAAGAAAAGTTAGTAGATTCTGAAAAAGAAGATTATTGGATGCCAGTTGATCTTTATGTAGGAGGAGCTGAACATGCTGTATTACACCTTCTTTATTCAAGATTTTGGCACAAGTTTCTTTATGATATTGGTGTAGTTTCTACAGAAGAACCTTTTAAAAAATTAAAAAACCAAGGAATGATATTAGCAGAAAGTGGGAAAAAAATGTCTAAATCAAAAGGGAATGTAGTTAATCCAAATGAGATTGTTGAAAAGTATGGAGCTGATGTTCTTCGATTATATGAAATGTTTATGGGCCCCTTTGAAGAAGAAGTTGCTTGGAAAAAAGATAGCATTGTTGGAGCAAGAAGATTTTTAGAAAAAATTATGGATCAATTAGAGAAAGTAGAAGGAAAAAGTGAAGATAAAGAGTTAAAAGAATTAACACATAGAACTATTAAAAAAGTTACTTCAGATATAGATTCTTTTAGGTTTAATACTGCTATTAGCTATATGATGATTCTAGCAAATGAAATGAATAAGAAAGATAAAGTTCCCCAGAAGTATTTTGAAAAACTAATCTTAATCTTGTCTCCATTTGCTCCTCATTTCTGTGAAGAAGTCTGGGAAAGACTTGGACACAAAGAAAGTATTCAAGTAAGTGATTGGCCCAAGTATGATGAGGATATAGCTAAAAAAGAAGTAGTAGAAATGATTGTTCAAATTAATGGGAAATTAAGAGATAAATTTGAAACTGAAGTAGGATCAGATAAAGAGCAAATTGAAAGACTGGCAAAAGAGAAAGAGAAAGTTCAGAAATGGCTTAAAGATAAAGATATTAAAAAAACAATTTACGTCCAAGATAAACTAATCAATTTTGTAATTGAATAACTATGTGTGGAATAATTGGTTACATTGGTAATAGAGAAGCAGCCCCAATTTTAATGGATGGACTAAAACATCTTCAGTATAGAGGATATGATAGTGCTGGAATTGCAGTAATCAATAAAAAGAGAGGAGAAAGAATAAGGGCAGTAGGTAAACTTAAAAACTTAAAGAAAAAAATTAAAAATAAAAAACTAAAAGGAAATTATGGATTAGGCCACGTAAGATGGGCTACAAACGGTAGAGTAACTGAAAAAAATGCTCATCCTCATTCTGATTGTGAAGAGAACTTATATCTAATTCATAATGGAATTATTGAAAACTATAAAAAAATTAAAAAGAGGCTAAAAGAGAAAGGACACAAATTTGATTCAGACACTGATACTGAAGTTATTTGTCATTTAATTGAACATTTTTTTGAAGATAACTTAGAAAAAGCAGTTCAAAAAACCCTTCAATATTTAAAGGGGGCTTATGCCTTTGTAGTAATCCATAAAGATGATCCAGAGAAGATAGTAGCTGCAAGATTTTCCAGTCCTTTAATTGTAGGAGTAAAAAATGGAGAATATTTTGTTGGATCTGACCCTTCAGTACTTTTACCATATACAAATAAAGTGATTCCTTTAAAAAATGGAGAAATGGCAATTATTTCAAAAAATGATATTAAAATTAGAGACAAGGATAATATTTTAAAAGAAAGAGAGCCGGAAGAACTAGATATGAAAATTCAGGAAGCCCAGAAGAAGGGTTATTCTCATTTTATGCTTAAAGAAATTTTTGAAGAACCAGCTGCCATTAAAGATAGTATTAGAGGAAGAACAATAGAAGAAAAAGGACTTGCTAAATTAGGAGGGTTAATTGACTACAAAGATAAATTAAAAAAAATTGAAAGGATTTTAATTGTTGCTTGTGGAACAGCTTATTATGCTGGCTTAGTAGGCGAGTGTATGATAGAAAATTATGCTAAGATTCCTGTAGAAGTAGAAGTAGGGTCCGAATTTAGGTATAGGAATCCTGTAATTGACAAAAAAACAGCTGTTTTAGCCATTTCTCAGTCAGGAGAAACTGCTGATACCCTTGCGGCAATTGAAGAAGCTAAAAGGAAAGGAGCTCTTACTCTGGGGATAGTCAATGTAGTTGGTTCTTCTGTGGCTAGAGAGACAGATGCCGGGGTTTACAATCATATTGGCCCAGAAATTGGAGTGGCTTCAACGAAAGCTTTTATTTCTCAAATGACAATTTTGAGTTTATTAACAATATTTCTAGCAAGGCAGAGAGGAATGTCTGTCTCTAAAGGAAAGAAAATTATTAAAGAAATTAAAAAGTTACCTCAGTTAGCCGAAGAGACACTTTCTAAAAACAAAGTTAAAATTAAAGAATTAGCTAAAAAATACAAAGATTTTAATAATTTTTTCTTTTTTGGAAGAAAGTTTAATTATCCGATTGCAATAGAGGGAGCTTTAAAATTAAAAGAAGTTTCTTATCTCCATGCTGAAAGTTATCCTGCTGGAGAATTAAAACATGGCCCAATTGCTTTAATTGATAAAAATTTTCCTTCCTTTTTCTTAGCTCCGGATACTAGTGTTTATGATAAAATAGTGAATGGAATAGAAGAAATTAAAACTAGGGAAGGACCTGTAATTGCTATTACAAATAAGTCTAAAGAAAAAAAAGTAAGAGAATTAGCTGATGATGTTGTTATAGTCCCAAAAACTATTGAAATATTATCCCCAATTTTAAATGTAATCCCCTTTCATTTGTTAGCAGCTTATATTGGTTTAGAATTAGATAGAGACATTGATAAGCCGAGAAATTTAGCTAAAAGTGTTACAGTTGAATAATATTAACAAGTTTTCCACAGATTAGACTTGACAATTGTGGAAAAAAAGAATTAAACTAAAAAGCGTATTATGGAATGTATAACTAAAACAAAACTCTTTTATATTGATTGGAAAACCATTTCCTTTGAGAAGGAGGTTTGTTTTAGTTTGTTTTGAGATTAAATAAAAATCGAAATTAGTTAAAACAAGTCTCCTTTTCAAAGGAGGCTTTTTTAGTTCTTAAGATTTAAAATAAGGAGAAGTTGGAGAAGAATTATTTTTTTGAAATCTTTTAAAAGGAGGAGTTGAAATGTTAAAAAGAAAGAAGTTGGAGAAAGAGAAGAGGCAACTCGAAATAGCTAGAGATTGCACTATTAATCATGAAGAAAAAGGAGTAAAACATGTTTGTGAAAAATGCAGCAATAGAGAATTTTGCCGTAGAATGAACCAATATTCAGTATTTTTAATTGAAGAATAATATTAGTTTTGACAGAAAAGGGAGAAAGAACTATGATTAAATACTTTCTTTACAATTTAAAGGAGGGATAAAAATGGGAAAGAATGAACTTTCTACAGAAAATAAGTTTGTTTCTACAACTGATTTTCTAAGAGCAAATAAATTATCAAGTTCTACTATCCCTAAACTAGGAAAGAAAATTTTAAAAGAAGAGAAGAGAGTAGAGAAACTGGAAAAAGCTGCTAAAAATGCAGAAAATTATAATCAAGAGGCAGAGATAAGAAATCAAAAAAGAGTCCTAGAAGGAAGAATTAGAACGTTGGTTGATATTAGAATAGAATTTGAGGAAGAACTAATCGGAATTTTGAATAGACTAACACTAACACTTAAAAAAGAGGGGTAAAAACTCCTCTTTTTATTTTGTCTTTGTTTTTCTTCTTCTTTTATATTCTTTTTATCTCTGCTCCAATATTTCTTAATTTTTCCTCTATTTTTTCATAGCCTCTATCAATATGGGAAATATCCTTAATTAGGGTCTGCCCTTCTGCAATTAAACCGGCTAAAATTAGAGCAGCACCAGATCTAATATCTAAAGCACTAATTTCTGATCCAACCAAAGGAGTCTTTCCAAAAATTAAAGCTCGGTGAGGGTCTGCAATTTCAATATCAGCTCCTAATTTTTTAAGTTCATGAAGATGTTGAAATCTGTTTTCATACAAAGGATCGTGAACAACACTTTTTCCTTTTGCTTGAGTTAAAAGAACTGAAGTTTGAGGTTGAAGATCAGTAGGAAAACCAGGATAGGGAAGAACTTGAACATCAGCTGCTTTAAATTCTTCTGAAGGATTAATTTTTACACTATTCTCTTTTATTTCTAAATCAACTCCTATCTCTTTTAATTTATCTAAGAACATGGTTAGGTGCTCTGGGACTACATTAACTACTTTTCCTTTACCTTCTGTTAATGCAAAGGCTAGAATATAGGTTCCACCAACTAAAGGATCAGGATAAATATCATATTCTACCCCCTTTAACTTCTCTGGTCCCTTTATTTTTAAAGTATGATTTCCAATCCCTTCAATTGAAACTCCCATTTTTTGAAGTTGGTGACATAAGTCTTGTACTTGTGGTTCAGCAGCAGCGGTCTTTATTGTAATTTCTCCTTTTCCAAGTGCAGATAACATTAATAGGTTTTCAGTTGCTGAAACGGAAAACTCTTTTAATATTACTTTTCTTCCTTTAATATCTTTCGGACTTTTAAAATGATAAAACCCATTTTTCTCTTCTACCTTAACTCCAAGTGCCTTTAGTCCTTTAATATGAGTCCAAATAGGACGGAGTCCAATTCTATCCCCTCCAGGATGAGGAACTTTAATTTCATTAAAACGGGCAAGAAGAGGACCAATTAAAAGAACAGAAATTCTCATCTTTCTGAAAACCTCTGCTGGTATATGGTCAGGGTTAATATTGGCTGGATTAATTTTTACCTTATTATCGCCAATCCAATCTACTTCTGCTCCTATCTTTTCTAATATTTTTAATTGATTATAAATATCAGAAACTAAAGGTAAATTTCCTATAATTGAAGTTTCTTCTGTTAAAAGAGTAGCTGCTAAGGCTGCTCCAGCTGAGTTTTTGTACCCAGAAATATTTACTTTTCCAGAAAGCTTATTACCACCTTGAATTAGAAATTTACTCATATTATTAGTTTTTAATTTAAAATTTTTTATCTGATATAATTGTATTTAAAAATAATTTTACTTAACTCTTAAAGTATTTTACCTCTTTTAATTAAAAGAGTAAAAATTTACTTAATGAAAATCTTTATTTATAATAGAGTATCAATATGTCTAAAAAAGACACTACAAAAAGAATAGCCTGCCTAGGAGGAGGGAATGCTATGCCTAAAACTGTTATATCTGGATTAAAGAAAAAAGATGTTAAATTATCTGTAATTTGTGCTATGCTTGATTCGGGTGGATCTACAGGAAGACTAAGAGAAGACTATAATATTATTTCTCCAGGAGATATTAAAAGAGCTTTTATTGCCTTAGCTAATACTTCGCCTGTAATTAAAAATCTTTTTGATTACAGATTTCAAACTGGAGAATTAGAAGGACATAGTTTTGCTAATCTTTTTATTGCGGCTCTAGAATTGAGCAGTAATGATTATGAAAGAACTTTAAAGGAGCTGAATAAACTTCTTAATGTTAAACACCAAGTCTTGCCTGCAACTTTAACAAAATCTCATCTTTATGCTGAGCTGGAAAATGGAAAGACCATTAAAGGAGAAACTAACATTGATGTTCCAAAACATAATGAAAGTTTAAAAATTGAAAAAGTATATTTAAAACCAACAGCGAAGGCATATCCTGAATCAGTAAAGGCTCTAATGAAATCAGATCTTATTGTCTTAGGACCAGGAGATCTTTATTCTTCTTTAGCTCAAATTCTTTTGACGAAAGGGATTTCAAGAGCAATGCGGGAAAGTAATGCTAAAATAGTCTATATCTGTAATTTGATGAGAAAAAGTGGAGAAACAAATGATTTTAATGTAAAAGATTTTGTGAATGTAGTGGAAGAATATTTAGAAGGAAAAGTTGATCACGTAATTTTTAATATTCAAAAACCTTCAAAGGAAAGAATTGAAAAGTATAAAGCAAGACATCCAGAATTATTAGGTTTAGTTGATTATGACAAAAAAGTAGTTAAAAAAGATAAATATATCGGGGAAAAATTAATTAAGAATAAAGGTCCTATTGTTCATGATTCTCATAAGATAGCTGATTTAATTTTACAATTAGATAAAACTACCTAATTGACTGTCATTTTAAATTAGTGATTAATATTTTAAATAATAATGAAAACTAAACAAGCAGTAATTTTAGCAGCAGGACAGGGAACACGCCTCAGGCCACTTACAGCAACTAAACCAAAACCTTTTATGGAAGTTGCTAATAAAAACCTTTTGGAGCATAATTTAAATCAATTGAAAGGTATTGTAGAAGAGGTGATTATAGTGATTGGGTATAAAGGAGATAAAATTAGAGAATTTTTTGGTGATAATTACAAAGGAATAAAGATTAAATATACAAAGCAGAACGAAGCCTTAGGGACTGGTGATGCTGCTGTAAAAGCTCTCCCTCTAATTAAGGGAGACACCTTTTTAATTTTAAATGGAGATGATCTTTATTTTAAAAAAGGAATTAAAGCAGCCTTGGAAAAAAATCCTTCAATGCTTCTAAAAAAAGTAGATGAGCCTTCAAATTTTTCTCAGGCTTTAGTTAAAGATGGAGTAATTCAAAAAATAGTAGAGAAACCAAAAAAGAAATTAAGTAATTTAGCTGGAATTGGGTTGTACTTTGCAAATAAAGAAATATTTAAAGCAGAGATTGAAAAATCAAAAAGAGGAGAATATGAATTACCAGATTACTTTATTAAATACATTAGAAGTGGAAAGAAATTATACAGCGCTTTAGCAGAGGAGTGGCATCCTGTAACTTATCCTTGGAGCATAGTTAAAACAAACAGAGTAGTTTTAAGAAATTTAAAAAATGACAATAAAGGCAAAATAGAAGAAAGGGTAAACATAAAAGGAGCTGTTAAAATTGGTAAAGGGACAGTTATTAAAAGTGGCTCCTATATTGAAGGTCCAGTTTTAATTGGTCAAAATTGTGAGATAGGACCAAATTGTTATATTCAAAAAGCTACAACAATAGGAAATAATTGTCACATAGGGAATGGAGTAGAAATTAAAAATTCAGTAATTTGTGACAATACAAACATTACCCATTTAAGTTATGTAGGAGATTCTGTAATTGGAAAAAATTGTAATTTAGGAGCAGGAACTATTACAGCAAACTTAAGACAAGATGGAGAAAATATTAAATCAGAGGTAAAAGAAGAATTGATAGATACTGGTATGAAAAAATTTGGATGTGCTATGGGAGATAATGTAAAAACAGGAATCGGAACTTTGATTTTTCCAGGAAGGAAAATTTGGGAAGGGAAAACTACAAAATCAGGGGAAAAAGTAGAAAAAGACATTAAATAAAAAACCCACCTGTAAAAGGTGGCTTTTTGATTGCAAAAGAAGTGCCCGAGGAGGGACTCGAACCCTCAAGTTCGTAAGAACAGTGGATTTTGAATCCACCCTGTATGCCAAATTCCAGCACTCGGGCATTCATTTAAATTCAATTCAAAATTATCACTTTTCTTCATCCTGGTCAATCTTTTTAAAGTCACAATCTTTATTAGAGCACTTAATCATTCCTTTACTATTATCAACTAAAAGAGAACCACATTTTGGACATTTTTCTCCAGTAGGCCTGTCCCATAAAGCAAACTCACAATCTGGATATTGGTCACAGCCATAAAAAATCTTTCCTTTTCTTGTTTTCTTTTGAACTACTTTCCCTTTTTCACATTCTGGACAATCTATTTTTGCTTGATTATCTTCCAAAGGCTCACTATACTTACATTTTGGGAAATTAGAACAGGCATAGAATCTTCCATACTTTCCAAGCCTAATGATTAAAGGAGCTCCACATTTTGGACAAGTTTTATCGGTAGGTTTTTCTGTGTAGTCTTTTTTATTAACTTCTTCATATTTTTTCTCTAGATTTTCACTAAAAGGCTTATAAAAATCTGCTATTACTTCTTTCCATTTAGCATCTCCGTTAGCAACTTTATCTAATTCATTTTCCATATCTGCTGTAAATTCAGCATCTACAATTTTAGGAAAATGTTCTGCTAAAAGATCATTTACTACTATTCCTATTTCAGTAGGTTCAAACCTTTTATTATTATTTTTTCTAAGATAATTTCTTCTTTGAATTGTAGATAGAATTGGAGCATAAGTTGAAGGTCTCCCGATCCCGTGCTTTTTCAATTTTTTAATTAAAGAAGCTTCACTGTATCTTGGAGGCGCCTGAGTAAAATGTTGTTTAGAAAGAATTTCTTCTAAATCAAGCTCTTCTTCTTTTTTAACATTTGGAAGAGTAGATTGCTTTTTTCTTCTTCTAAAAGTGTATACTTTTAGAAATCCATCAAATTTTAAATTTTTACCTTTTGCTCTTAAAAAATAGTCCCCAGCTTCAATATTTACAGTAACAGTATTATAAATTGCAGGTTTCATTTGAGAAGAGATAAATCTTCTCCAAATCAAATTATATAATTTTTGTTGAGCATTATTATCAATCTTTACTTTTTCTGGAGTTTTAGAAGGGTAGGAAGGGCGGATTGCTTCATGAGCTTCTTGAGCTCTTCCTTTAGTCTTATATTTTCTCCATTTATGATAGTTCTCACCGTATTCTTCTGTTATTAGCTTTTTGGCTGCTGCTAAAGACTGCTTAGATAAATTTAAAGAGTCTGTTCTGTGATAAGTAATTAAACCTTTTTCATATAACTTTTGAGCTAAGCTCATTGTAAAACTGGTAGGAAAATTATATTGCTGCCAAGCTTCTTGTTGAAGATCACTAGTTGTAAAAGGAGGGTAAGGGTTTCTTTTCTTCTCTTTTCTTTTTACATCTTTTACCTTGTAATCTTCTTTTTCTAGTTTTTCTATAATTTTGTCAGCTTTTTCTTTTGAATCAATACTCTTCTGTTTAATTTTTTTACCATTTTCTTTTATTAAAAGTGCTTCAAAGTTTTCTTTTTGATCTTTCTGGGCTAAAAGAGCTTTTATTCTCCAATATTCTTCTGGAGTAAAAGCTTTAATTTCTTTTTCCCTGTCTACTATAAAACGAAGAGCAACAGACTGAACTCTTCCAGCAGAAAGACCTCTTGCAATTTTTTTCCAGAGGAAAGGGGAGAGTTTGTAACCTACAATTCTATCTAATACTCTTCTTGCTTGTTGGGCATTAACTAAATCCATATCAATTCCTCTTGGATCTTCTAAAGCTTCATTTATCGCACTTTTAGTAATTTCGTGGAAAGCAATTCTTTTATATTCTTTTTTATCTAAACCCAAAGCCTTAGAAAGATGCCAAGAAATAGCTTCTCCCTCTCTATCTGGGTCAGTTGCAAGAATTACCTTTTCTGCTTTTTCTGATTTTTTCTTTAATTCTTTAATCCTTTTCTTGGCCTTTGAAATAATAACGTAATTTGGTTCGAAATTATTTTCAATATCAATTCCAAGCTTTTTAGAAGGTAAATCTCTAATATGGCCCTGAGAAGATGTTATTTTAAAGTCTTCTCCTAAGAACCTTTCTAAGGTTTTAGCTTTTGTTGGTGACTCAACTATTATTAATTCCATAATTAAAAAGTATTGTTAGCTTCTTTGTTAGCTATAGTGCTATTTATTATTAGAATAAATTTAAAGAATGTCAATTAAATTTTTTCATTGCAGCATTTAAATCTTCTTTTAAGAAGATTTCTATGGCTTGAGCTGCATTTTTTGTAACTTCTTCTACTGTTTTATTTTCTTTTTTATTAAATTTCTGAAGTACAAACTTTTTCCCCTGACCTGGAGCTCTTTTTTCAGAATCAATTCCTAATCTAATTCTTATAAAATTCTTAGTTCCTAATTTCTCTATTACTGAAATTACACCATTGTGCCCTCCATGCCCTCTATTTTTACTTATTTTCATTTCACCTAATGGTAAATCAAGATCATCATGGATAACAACTATGTTTTCTGGAGGAATGTTGTAATAACCGGCTACCTTCTTAACTGCTCTACCAGAATTATTCATATAAGTGGTTGGTTTTTGACAAACTACCTCTTTATTAGCTAATATTCCTTTAGCAAGATATGATTTAAATTTCTTTGATTTGCTTAGCTTAGGAAAGCTTGTTCTTTGAACAAGTCTTTCAATTGTCTTAAAACCAATATTATGACGAGTGTTATTATATTGTTTATCGGGGTTGCCGAGACCGGTAATTAAATTCATTAGAATATTGTAACATCTTTCTTGTAAATACATAAAATTTTGTTACAATTTGTTTAAAGGAGCTTAATTAAATCCATTATTTTTTTGTAATGAATGAGAAATAATAAATACTCAATCATTTTTTCGTAATGAATAAGAAATAATGATATAATAAACTTACTGAATTAGGCTTTTTAAAAGAAAACTTAACTTAAAAATTAAATAATCTTTATGAAAGAATTTGTATTATTTTTATGGGAATTAATTAAAATTACAGCAATAGCATTAGCGATAGTAATTCCTATTCGCTATTTTTTATTTCAACCTTTTCTTGTAAGTGGAGCAAGCATGGAACCTACTTTTCAAAATGGAGACTATTTATTAGTAGATGAAATTAGTTACCGGTTTAGAACTCCTAAAAGAGGTGAAGTATTGGTCTTTAGATATCCTAATAACCCTTCAAAAAAGTTTATTAAAAGAGTAGTTGGATTGCCAGGAGAAAATGTAGTAGTTGAAGCTGGAAAAGTAAAAATAACCACAAACGGAAAAGAGCAAGAGTATATTTTAAACGAAAATAGTTATCTACCTAATGCTAGCACTCCTGGAAAAGTAGAAATGAAACTAGAAGAGGATGAGTATTTTGTATTAGGGGATAATAGAAATGGGTCTTATGATTCTAGAGGGTGGGGAGCTTTAGCAGAAGAACAGATAGTTGGAAAGGTTTTTCTTAGAGCTTGGCCGATTGAAGGCTTTGAAACTTTTTCTAAACCAAAATATCCTGGGAGATAAATCAATTAAATTAAAACTATGAGTAAAAAAGGAAAATTTCAAACTCCAAAAGGAATTCATGATATTCTTCCTAAAAAACAAAAGTATTACAGGAAAGTATATCAAGTTTGTAAAAAAATTGCTGATTATTATGGATTTCAAGAAATTTATACTCCTATTTTAGAAGATAGAGGAGTATATGAAAAAGGAACTGGAGAAGGCACTGATATTGTTCAAAAGGAAATGTTTAAATTAAAAACAAAAGGAGGTGAAAAATTAGCTTTAAGGCCTGAAGGAACTCCAGGAATTGCAAGAGCCTATATTGAAAATGGAATGTCTAATTGGCAAACTCCAGTTAAATTATGGTATTTTGGTCCATTTTTTAGATACGAAAAACCTCAGGCTGGAAGATACAGACAATTCTGGCAATTCGGATTTGAAATTATTGGACAAAGTGATGCAGCAGTTGATGCTGAATTAATTCAAATATTTTATAATATTCTTCGTGAATTAAGAATAGAAGATCTTTCAATAAAGATTAATTCAATTGGGGATGAGGAGTGTAGGCCAGAATATATTGAAAAGCTTGAAGAATATTTTAAAGAAAATAAGAAAAATCTTTGTAAAAATTGCCAAAAAAGATTAAAAGATAATGTTTTAAGAATATTAGATTGTAAGAACAAAAAATGTAATAAAGTAAAAGAAGACGCTCCTCAAATTATTGATAATCTTTGTGATGATTGCCACGAGCATTTTAAGAAGGTATTAGAATTTTTAGATAAAACAGAGGTTCCTTACGAACTTGATCCTTATCTAGTTAGAGGTTTAGATTATTATACAAGAACTGTTTTTGAAGTCTTTACGGGAGAAGAGGATGAAGAAGAAGGACAGAATGCACTAGGAGGAGGAGGAAGGTATGATAAATTAATTGAGTTATTTGGGGGGAAAGAAACACCAGCTACAGGAATGGCAGGAGGAGTAGAAAGAATAGTAGAAAAATTAGTTGATGAAAGATTAACCTTTGAAGAGCCGGAAAAAGCTAGAGTCTTTTTAGCTCAGATTGGAGAAACAGCAAAAAGAGAAACATTTGATCTTTTAGAAGAATTTAGAAAGAAAGGAATTAAGGTAGCAGAGTCTTTAGGAAGGAACTCTTTAAGGCCTCAATTAAACATCGCAGACAAGATGGAGGTTGACTATACTCTAATTTTAGGTAAAAAGGAAGTAGTAGAAGACGAAATTATTATTCGTAATATGAAAAGCGGAAAACAAAAGAAAGTTAAACTCAGTAAAGTAGTCAGTGAAATGAAGAAAAAATTAAAGTAAAATTAGAAAATTAAAATAATAAAATGGAAGATTGTTTATTCTGTAAAATTGCAAAAAAAGAGCAAGAAGCAGATATTGTAGCGGAAAGTAATCAATTTATAGCTTTTGAAGATATAAAGCCAAAAGCTCCAGTTCATGTTTTGATAATTTCTAAAAAACATATTTCTTCTGTTAATGATTTAAAAGAAGAAGATACTAAGTTAATTGGAGAATTATTCCTTTTTGTTAAGCAAGTTGCTAAGAAAAAAGGAGTAAAAGAAGATGGATATAGATTAATTATCAATACTGGGAAAAAGGCAGGCCAAGAGATTGAACACATTCATCTTCATTTAATAAGTGGCAAAAAATTAGGATTTGGAAATGAAGAAAAAATTACATTTTAACTTTATTAAAATTAATTCCTAAAAAACATGAAAATCTTTTGATTAATAAATCCAATCAAAAGCAATATCAAGAAAATTAAAAGCATGCAGAATAAATATTTTAACTAACTAATTACCAAAAACCATGAAAATAGAAGTAGAAAAAAAAGGAAATGAAAGTTCAAAAAACTTAATAAGGAGATTTTCTTCTCAAATAAAAAGAAGTAATATTCTTAGGAAAGCTCGTAAAAATCAATATCACGAGAGAGAATTGAGTGATCAAATGAGAAAAAGAGAAGCTCTTCGCAAGAAAAAAAATAGAGAAAAAATTAGAAGATTAAGAAAATTAGGCGAACTCTAATATGGGACTAAAAAAACAAATAAAAGAAGACTTAAACAAAGCCTTAAAAGCAAAAGAAAAAGGAAAAGTTTCGGTTTTACGGATGGTAAATGCAGAGATTAAAAACGAAGAAATTGATAAAAAAGAAGATTTGACTGATGAGGATATTATTAAAATTATTTTCAAAGAACTAAAAAAGAGAAAAGAAGGACTAGAAGAATTTAAAAAAGCGGGCAGAGATCTAATAGTTAAAAAAGAAGAAAAGCAAATTCAAATTCTGGAGGATTATCTTCCAGAACAAATGAGTAAAGAAGAAATAGAAGAATTAGTTGAAAAGGTAATAGAAGAGACAAGGGCAGAAGGCATGAGTGATATGGGAAAAATTATGAAAGAAATTATGCCAAAAGTAAAAGGAAAGGCTGATGGAAAAATTGTAAATAGTATTGTAAAGGAAAAACTACAATAAAGATGATAGAGATTAATAATTTAACTGATTTTGAACTAAAAGAAGAAAATTTAAAGAAAATAGCAGAAAAAGTTTTAGAAGAAGAAGGACAAAAAAACATTAATCTCTCGATAGCTTTTGTAAAATCTGATAAAATAAGAGAAGTTAATAAAAAGTACAGAGATAAAGATAATCCTACTGATGTTTTATCTTTTGGTAGCATAGAAGATGATTTTGCTGAAATTGTTATATGTCCTGAAGTATTAGGTGAAGATAATTTATTGGAAAAGGTATCTTTTTGCCTTATTCATGGAGTTTTACATATTTTAGGATACGAGCATAAAAAAGGAAAAAAGAAGAAAGAAAAAATGTATAATCTCCAAAAAAAATATTTAAATAATTTTTATAATAATTAAAAATGTCCAAATCCTTCATTTCAACAGGAATTGATATTGGATCGGATTCTATTAAAATTTTAGTTACTACTAAAAAGAGTTCAGATGGAAGTACTCAAGTTTTAGTTCAAAACAGTGAACCAGCAGAAGGAATGCGGAAAGGAGTAGTGGTAAAGCCACAAAAAGTTTCTAATACCATTAAGTTGCTTATTCAAAAAGCTAGCCAACAGATTGGTAGAGATATTAAATCAGTCTATGTAAATTTAGGGGGAAGTCACTTGTTTTCAACCTCTTCTCAAGGTTTAATTTCTGTATCAAGAGCAGATCGAAAAATTTCTCAAGAAGATATCAATAGGGTTTTAGAAGAGGCTAAAACTTTTTCACTTCCTACCCTAAAAGAAGTTTTTGACTCTTTTCCTAAGGAATTTATTATTGACGGTCAGGAAGGAATAAAAGAACCACTTGGATTAGAAGGAGTAAGATTAGAAGTAAAAGTTTTAGTTTTAGGTGCTTTTAGTCCTTATCTTGAAAATTTAACACAAAGTGTTTTAGATGCAAATATTCAAATAGCAGATATTTTAGCCTCTCCTCTTGCTAGTGCAAGAGCTGTTTTAAGCCCAAAAGAAAGAGAATTAGGAGTTATAGTAATTGATATTGGAGCTGGAAACACTTCAATTGCAGTATTCGAAGAAGGTAATTTAATCCATGTAAATGCTTTTCCAATTGGTTCTTCAAATATTACAAATGATATTGCAATAGGACTAAAAACTGATATTGATATTGCAGAAAAAATTAAACAAGAATATGGAACTTGCAAAGCAGGGAAAGATTCTAAAAAGAAAATAGAGATTAAAGATAAAAATTTAACTTTTACAAAAAAGAAATTAGTTAATATTATTAAGCCAAGAGTTAAAGAAGTTTTTGAACTTGTTCAAAATGATTTGAAAGAAATAAATAAAGATGGATCTCTTCCAGCCGGAGTTATAATTACAGGTGGAGGAGCAAAACTTCCTGGAATTAAAGAATTAGCTAAAAAAGAGTTAGATCTTCCTGTTAAAATTGGAAATCTTCGAGGATTTGTTCCTGCAATTGAAGATCCTTCTTGGGCTACAGTTTGTGGATTAGCTTCAAGAGGTTTTGATGAAAGAGAAGAGAGAAGTTTTTCTCCCTCCTGGATAAAAGGATTTTTCGGAAAAATTAAAAATTTATTTAAAATTTTTATTCCATAAAGTATTATGAAAACTAGTACAAACATAAAAGTTATTGGAATAGGAGGATCAGGAGGGAATGCTATTTCTAGAATGAAAAAGCAAGAAATAAAAGGAGTGGAATTGATTGCCTTAAATACTGATGCTCAAGACCTTAAAAAGACAAAAGCAGATAAGAAAATAAGATTTGGTAACGAAACAACACTTGGACTTGGAACAGGAATGAATCCTAAAATTGGAAGGAAAGCAGCCAAAGAAAGTGAAGAAGAAATTAAAGAAATATTAAAAGGAGCTGATTTGGTATTTGTTACTTATGGAGCAGGAGGAGGAACTGGTACGGGAGCTGGTCCAGTTGTTGCTAAATTAGCAAAAGAATCAGGGGCTCTTACAATGGCAGTAGTTACCAAGCCTTTTGCCTTTGAAGGGGATGCAAGGAAAAAGATTGCTGAAAAAGGAATTAAAAAATTAAAAAAGAACGTAGATAGTTTAATTACTATCTCAAATGATAAACTCTTAACCCATTTAGGATCTAGAATTTCAGTTGTAAAGGCATTTAAAGAATGTGATGATATTTTACGCCAAGCAGTACAAGGAATTTCTGATTTAATACTTCTTCCTGGAATTATTAATGTAGACTTTGCTGACGTAGAAAGTATAATTAGAGATTCTGGAACTGCACTTTTTGGAATAGGAAGGGCGAGTGGAGAAAGAAGAGCTAAAGATGCTGCTAAAAAAGCACTTGAATCTCCTTTATTAGACATTGCCCCTAAAAAAGCAGAAGGGATTTTATTTAATGTGTCTGGAGGTTTAGATATTAGTCTTTCTGAAATTGAAGAAGTAGCAGAAGTTGTAAAAAAAGAAGTTAATCCTCAATCAGACATTATTTTTGGTGCTGTTCAGGATGAAGACTTGAAAAAAGGAGAGATTAAAGTGACTATTATTGCTACTGGTTTTTAAAAATTTTGAATATTAAATCACTATTACCGACCTCTAAGGTCGGTTTTTTTATTTTCTAAAATTATGTGCTATACTAAAAAAAGAAATCAAAGAGAAGAAAAATAAAAACTTGGTTTTCAAGAGCATCAACCCAGAATCTTCCTTTCTCATTTTAGTCGAAAATAATTTTTAAATACTAAATACCTCATGGTAGAAAAAACAGAAAAAAGAAACGGAGAAATCGTCGATTTTAATCAGAAGAAAATTACTAAAGCCATTCATCAGGCAATTACTGCGACTGGTCAAGGAGATGGTGATAAAGCAAAAGAAATTTCAGACCAAGTTGTTGAAATTTTAAATGAGGAGTATGAGAATAAAACACCTCATGTTGAAAATATTCAAGATATAATTGAAAAAGTTTTAGTTGCAGAAGATTTTTTTGAAACTGCTAAAGCCTATATTCTTTACAGAGAACAAAGAAGAAAAACTAGAGAAACTGCTCAAGGAATTGATGAAACTGTTGAAATGGTAGATGATTATATTAAAGAATTAGACTGGCAAGTGAGAGAGAATGCCAATATGTCCTATTCAATGCAGGGGTTAAATCATTATGTAGTTTCAGCTGTTACAAAAGAGTATTGGTTAAATAGAATTTATCCTAAAGAAGTAAGAGAAGGAGTAAAAGAAGGAAGTTTTCATATTCATGACCTTGATACTTTAGCAACTTATTGTTGTGGTTGGGACTTGTATAGTTTACTTCAAAAAGGATTCCGTGGTGTTTCAGGAAAAGTAGAATCTAAACCACCAAAACATTTTGGAGCTGCTTTAGGTCAATTAGTAAATTTTTTATATACCCTTCAAGGAGAAAGCGCAGGAGCTCAAGCTGTTTCTTCTTTTGATACTCTCTTAGCTCCATTTATTAGATACGATAATTTAAGTTATAGAGAAGTTAAACAGAATATGCAGTCCTTTATTTTCAATTGTGCTATTCCTACTCGAGTTGGATTTCAAAGTCCTTTTACAAATGTAACTTTAGATATTAATCCACCAAAAGACTTAGCTGATCAACCTGTAATTATTGGAGGAAAAGCTCAAGATGAAACTTATGGTGATTTTCAGGAAGAGATGAACATGGTTAACAAAGCCTTCTTTGAGTGTATGATGGAGGGAGACGCAAAAGGAAGACCATTTACCTTTCCAATTCCTACAATTAATATTACAAATGATTTTGATTGGGAAAATCCAACCTTAGAACCAATGTGGAAAGCTACAGCTAAATACGGGTTACCTTATTTTAGTAACTTTATTAATTCTGATATGAACCCAGATGATGTTCGTTCAATGTGCTGCAGATTAAGGCTAGATAACAAGGAGCTACATAAAAGAGGAGGAGGGCTTTTTGGGTCTAACCCCTTAACTGGATCTGTAGGCGTAGTTACTTTAAATCTTCCTAGAATGGGATATTTGTCTGAAACGAAGGATGAGCTTTATGAAAAAATTGAAGAAGGAATGGATCTTGCTAAAGAAAGTCTGGAGATTAAAAGAAAGGTTATTGAAAACTTTATTGAAAAAGGATTGTATCCTTATTCGAAATTTTATCTTGCTGATATTAAAAAAATGAGAGGAGAATATTATGCTAATCATTTTTCTACAATTGGCTTAATCGGAATGAATGAGTGCTTATTAAATTTTATTGAAAAAGATATTGCTTCAGATGAAGGTCAAAAATTAGCTCTTGAAATTATGGATTTTATGCAAAATAAGCTAAGAAAATATCAAAAGGAAACTGATAATCTTTATAACTTAGAAGCATCACCGGCTGAAGGAACAAGTTATAGATTAGCCTTAAAAGACAAAAAAGAATTTCCAGACATTATCACAGCAGGCGAAAAAGGAACTCCTTATTATACAAATAGTACTCAATTGCCAGTAGGATATACTAATGATGTTTTTGAAGAACTAGAACTTCAAGATGACCTTCAATGTAAATATAGCGGGGGTACAGTAGATCACCTCTTTTTAGGGGAGAAAGTAGATAATATTGAAAATGCTAAAAAATTAATTAAAACTGCTTTTAAGAATTACAGTTTGCCTTATATCACTTTAACTCCAACTTTTTCAATTTGTCCTCAACATGGATATATTCCAGGAGAACATTTTGATTGCCCAAAATGTGTCGTAAAACAGCCTTGCGAAGTTTATTCTAGGATTGTTGGTTATCTTCGTCCGGTCCAGCAATGGAATGATGGAAAACAACAAGAATTTAAAGAAAGAAAATCCTTTACAGCAGAAAAAGAAGAAGAAAAGGAAGAACAAAAAACTAAATTAAAAATAAACGATTAAAGCTAAAGGATTAGAGAAACCTCTTAAGCTTTACTTAAGAAGGGTAGTTAGTCAGAATTTTATTTATTAATTAAAAGTAAATTAGAATTAAATGCTTAAAATTAAAGGACTTGAAAAATCAACTCTTATCGATTATCCAAATGAATTAGCTTGCACGGTCTTTATTGGAGGGTGCAATTTTAGGTGTCCATTTTGTTATAGTAGCGAATTGGTAATTCCCGAAAAACTTGAAAAACAACCTGAAATAGATAAAAAGGAGTTTTTTGATTTTTTAAAAAAAAGAGAAGGATTACTAACTGGAGTTGTGATTTGTGGAGGAGAGCCTACTATCCACTCTGATCTAAAAGATTTTATTAAAGAGATTAAAGAAAAAGGGTACAAAGTAAAACTTGATACAAATGGTTCAAATCCAAAAATGATTCAAAAATTGATTGAAAAAGATTTAGTTGATTATATTGCAATGGATGTTAAAGCTCCAAAAGAAAAGTATAATAAGGTAGCTGGAGTAGAAGTAGATATTAATAAAATTGAAAAAAGTATAAATTTATTAAAGAAAAGTGGCATTGATCATGAATTTCGAACAACTTTAGTTCCCTCCTTACTTGACAAAGAAGATATTGTAAAGATAGGAAAATGGATTGGAGAAGGAAAATATTATATTCAAAAGTTTAGAGGAGAAAAAACATTAGATCCTGAATTTGAAAAAGTAGAAGGATATACTCCCGAAGAAATAGGAAAAATTAAAAAAGCTGTTTCACCATTTGTGGATGAATGCCAGATAAGAGGATAATTAGCAAAAGTAAAATATTTCTCCTTTCGGCTTTTTTCTTTTTATTGTCAATTTTTCTCTACGAGCCTATTAATTTACCCCAGAATTTAGTTCTGGGGTTTTTCTTTTTTAGTATTTTTACCTATCTTTTTCTCCTATTTTTTGAAAAAGATAAATTTATTTCATTTATTCAAATTTTTTTAATTTTTCTTTTTGCTTTTACCCTTGGTTTTCTATTAAGAAAAAGAGTAGACAAAAAGATAGATAATTCTTTATTTAGAAAGAAAAGTGGGGAAAAAGTAGAATTTATTGGGATTGTTAGAAACACCGAAAAGGAAGTAAATAAAATTAAACTCACAGTAAATATTTTAAAAAGAGAAGAGGAGGGAAAAGTTCTAATTACTAAAAATAGATTTCCAGACTATAATTATGGAGATAAAATTAAAATTAAAGGAGAGATTCAAAAACCACCGGTATTTGATGATTTCAATTATAGAAAATTTTTAGAACAGAAGGGAGTTTATGCTGTAATGTATTATCCTAAAGTTGAATTAAAGGAAAAAAATAGAGGGAATTATTTTTACGGGCAAATTTTAAAACTTAAAGAAAAATTTAGAGAAGTAATTTATACAAATCTTTCTCCTCCGCATAGTACTATATTAAGAGCAATGCTTTTAGGGGATAAAGATAGGATAGAAGGTGAGCTTGGGAAAAAACTTAATTTTGCTGGAGTAAGGCATATTACTGCTATTTCTGGAATGCATATCCTTATATTAGTTCTAATTATTTCAAGATTTTTAAAATCAAAAAAGAATGAATTCCTTATTCTCTTACTTTTTTTAATATTTTTCCTAACTTTAATTGGATTTCCTGCTTCAGCAGTAAGAGCTTCAGTTATGATTTTATTAATTAAAATTGCCTCCTTGTTTGGAAGAATGAAGGCGCCTTTACATTCTCTTTTAATCGCAGCTTTATTTATGAATATTTTTAATCCTCTTCTTTTAAAATATAATTTGGGTTTTCAATTATCCTTTCTGGCTGTAATTGGAATCACTTATTTTTCACCCTTCCTTTTTAAAAAATTAGAATTTATTCCTAATTTTTTTGAAGTTAGAGAAATTTTAACTATTACTTTAGCAGCCCAGGTTTTTGTTTTTCCACTTCTACTTTTTAAGATGGGATCAGCTTCTGTTATTAGTCCTTTAGCTAATATTTTAATAGTTCCTCTGTTGTCTTTTATCTTAGGTTTTGGCTTCCTTTTTGTATTAGGAGGATCACTTTTACCTTTTTTAGGAAAAGTTTTATCTCTTTTTGTTTTTATCTTAGTTGATTATGTGATGAAAGTTGTTAATTTTTGTTCTCAATTTGAAGTTTTTGTAATTGAGTACAAACTTCCTCTTTTCTTTTTAATTTTTATCTATTCTTTATTAATTTATTTAATTTTTAAAATTAACAAAAGAGAACCCCTTGCTTTTTATCCTTATTAATTTTTGGTAAAATGATTAATAGAGATTAAATAAAACTACAAAAATTTATGGAAAAGAAAAAAACAGAAAAAGCTTGGGTAATTACAACTGATATGGGATATGGGCATCAGAGAGCATCTTATCCTTTAAGAGATTTAGCTCCTGATAATAAGGTAATTAGTGCTAATGCCTATGACAGTATTCCAAGCGATGATGTAGACACCTGGGAAAGAGGGAAGAAATTTTATGATTTTGTATCTAAATTTAAATCAATTCCTTTATTAGGAGATTTAATTTTTGGTATCTTTGATTTTTTTCAAAGAATTCTTTCTTTTTATCCTAAGAGAGATTTAACCAAACCAAATTTAACTTTAAAACAATATTACAAGCTTATTTCAAAGGGATGGGGAAAACATTTAATAGGTAAATTAGGAGAAAAAGACTTACCTATTATTGCCACTTTCTTTATTTCAGCTTTTATGGCAGAAGAGTTTAATTATAGCAATGAAATTTATTGTCAGGCTTGCGATACAGATGTTGCAAGAATTTGGGCACCTCTTAATTCTAAAAAGAGCAGAATTAATTATTTTGCTCCTACAGAAAGAGTAAAAGAAAGATTAATGCTTTATGGAGTAAATGAAGCTAATATCTATTTAACTGGATTTCCTTTACCAGAGAGAAACTTAGAGCATTTAAAAGAGGACCTTAAAAATAGATTAGTTAATTTAGATCCAAAAGGAAGGTATAGAGATCAATATTATGATTTAATTGAGTCTAGATTAGGGAATCTTCCTTTAGAAAGTGATCATCCTTTAACTTTAATGTTTGCAGTAGGAGGAGCTGGAGCTCAATCTGAGATAGGAATTCAAATTATAAAAAACTTAAAGAGTAGAATTAAAAATGGAGAAATTAGAATTATTTTAGTTGCTGGTACGCATAAAAATGTAAAAGAGCATTTTGAAAAACAGATTAAAAAGCTAGGTCTAGAACAAGTAATTGGAGAAAAGATTAAAATTATTTATAGAAAAGAAATTAATGATTATTTTGAAGAATTTAATAAGATTTTAAGAAAAACAGATATTCTTTGGACCAAACCATCTGAACTTTCTTTTTATTCTGCTCTAGGAATACCATTGATTTTAGCTCCTACTATTGGATCTCAGGAAGATTTTAATAAGAGATGGATTTTAAAATCAGGTTTTGGTAATACTCAAAAGAATCCTTTATACACAGATCAGTGGTTGTTTAGTTGGATAGATAAAGGATATTTAGCAGAATTTGCTATGGAAGGTTATGTTGAAGGAAGGCAAGATGCCGTTAAAAAAATTAAGAAGATAGTATCTTAATGGAAGCGATATTAATTGCAATTTCAGCTTATTTCTTTTTTGCAGTAACTAATTTAATTGATAAATACATAGTTACTCAGGCTACAAGCCCTAAATTCTATGCCTTTATTGTGGGAGCTTTTAGTGGATTAGTCTTGTTTTTAGTTCCTTTTGGTTTTTTAGAATTTAATGGGGTGGCGATTACAAGCCTTGCTTTAATTTCAGGAATTGCTCGAACTTTTGCCTTATTTTTTTTATATTTAGCCCTGCAGCAATTTGATGCTTCAAAAATTGTTCCTGCAGTAGGAGGAGCTTTACCTGTTTTCACCTTTATCTTTACTAGCTTATTTTTTGGCTCTGTAGAATTGAACTTTTATCATATTGCAGCTTTGTTTTTGTTAATAGGGGGAACAATTTTGATTACTTTAGAAAAAGAAAAAGAATTAATAATTAAAAGTTTATTTTTATCCGTTGTTGCAGCCTTTTTACTCGCTTTTTCTTTTTTTGGAGCTAAGCTAGTTTTTAGAGCATATCAAGAGTCTTTTTTATCTGGCTTTGTTTTAGTTTATTCTGGTTCTTTTATTGGTGGTTTAATGTTTTTATTTACAAAAGAAGCAAGAAAAGAGCTCTTTTCTTCAGCCGGAGAGAAGATGACTTTAAAAAAGAAAGCTATTATAGCTGGAAATCAAGTATTAGGAGGAGCTGGAGCTGTTTTACAAAATTATGCAATTTATTTAGCTCCACTTGCCTTTTTGCCTTTAATTAATGCTTTAGAAGGATTTAAATATTTGTTTTTGTTAGCTTTAGCAGCTCTTTTATCTTTTAAATATCCTTCTATTTTAAAAGAAAGGTTTAATAAAAGAGTTGCTTTGCAAAAAATAAGTGCGGTTGTATTATTAATTGGAGGATTATTTCTATTATTTTTAAATTAATTTTATGAAAAAAGTGGGTAAATATTTAATTTTTCTTTTAATTTTATTTCTAATTCTACTTTTCACCTTTATTTTTATTGGTAGAACTAAGCCCAATAAAGTGGAGTGGGGAGTAGCTTTTTCTAGTAAGCATGCAGATCAGCTTGGATTAGACTGGAAAGAGACTTACTTAGCTATTTTAAATGATTTAGGTGTAAAAAATATTAGAATTATTACTCATTGGGATTTAATTGAACCAGAAAATAATAAATATGAATTTGAATACTTAGATTGGCAGATTAAAAAGGCGAAAAAAAAAGACGCAAAAGTAATTTTAAATATTGGGATGAAAACTGCTCGTTGGCCTGAATGTCATCTCCCAGGCTGGATAAGAGGAGAAGAGAAAAAAGAGCAGCAAAAAGAGGTAAAAGAATTATTAAATAAAATTGTTGAAAGGTATAAACATGAAAAAGCTATTAAAGCTTGGCAGGTTGAAAATGAACCCTTCTTTGTTTTTGGAGATTGTCCTTGGTACGATAAGGAATTTTTAAAAGAAGAGATAAATTTAGTAAAAGATATTGATAAAAAAGATAGACCTATAGTTATCTCTGAAAGTGGAGAATGGAGTTTTTGGACTAAATCAGCTCGATTAGGAGATATAGTTGGGACCACTCTTTACAAAAAGATGTGGTTTGCTGAATTTAAAACTTATTATACTTCTCCTTTAACTCCAATTTTTTATAAAAGAAGGGCTGATATTATTAATAAAATATTTAATAAAGATGTAATTTGTATTGAATTACAAGCAGAACCTTGGGGACCTAAACTTCTCTATGATATTTCTCTAGAAGAGCAAAAAAAGACAATGGATCTTGAACAGTTTAAAGATATGGTGGAATTTGCTAAAAAAGCCGATTTAAAAGAATATTATTTTTGGGGAGCGGAGTGGTGGTATTTTATGAAAGAAAAGCAAAATCAGCCTGAAATTTGGAATGAAGCGAAAAAGGAAATTGACTTTTAAGCTTTTTCCTATAATATTGGCACTAAACAAGTTAAAATAGAAAAAGATGCTTAGTATTATTATTCCCACTTTAAATGAGGAAGATTTTTTAAAAAACACTTTAAAAGAAATTAAAAGACAAGATTTTGAAAATTATGAAATAATAGTTGCAGATGCCGGTTCTAATGACAATACAAAAGAAATTGCAAAAGATTTTAATTGTAAAATAGTAGAAGGAGGGTCTCCGGCTCAAGGTAGAAACAGTGGAGCTGAAGTTGCTCAAGGGGATATTCTACTTTTTTTAGATAGTGATTTAATTAAAATCTATGAAAAAGACTTAAAAAAAGGAGTAGCTGAGTTTAAAAAGAAGAATTTGGATGGAGCCGCTTTTCCGATTAAAGTAGATGGAAATTGGTTTGATAAAATTTGCTATATCATCTATAATTTATGGGCAAGGTTGTTTCAACTTCTCTCTCCTTATGGAGCTCAAGCTATACTAGTTAGAAAAGAAATTCATGATAAAATAGGGGGATTTGATGAAGAGATAGATATTGGGGAAGATCATTTCTATATGAAGCAAGTTGCTAAAAAAGGAAAAGTAAGATATCTTCATACACGACCTTTTATTTTCTCCTCTCGAAGAATGGAAAAAGAAGGAAGAATTATATTGTATTCTAAGTATCTTTTTACTGGAGCTCATATGACTTTTTTAGGACCTATTAAAAATAGTAAAGTTTTAAAATATCAATTTGATCATTATCGATCAGACGAAGAATAAAAATGGATTTATATAAATTACCAAAAATTAAAAATCCTTTTAAGAAGAAAAAGGATAAAAAAGAGAAACCTCTTTATTTTATTAGAAAAAGAATATTTGTTTTTACAATTTCAATAATTCTTTTTTCTTCTTTGTTTGGTTTTTTAGGAGGAATATTATCCTTTAACTACTTTACAAATTGGAGTGGATCGCTTTTTTCAGGCGGAGATAATATGATTTTTAGACAATCTAAAGAAGTAGAAAGAATTATTGAAAAGACAGTTACTGAGCAGGCAGAAGAAAAAAATTACGAAGAAAAAATTATTAATGTTGTAGAAAAAGCTTCTCCTGCGGTTGTGAGTATAATTGTAAGAAAAGAAATTGCAGTAGGTGACGTATATCTTGAACCCTTTCAAGGGCTCCCTTTTGAAGTACAAACCCCAGAAGAAGGAGAGACAAAAAAAGAAAGAGTAGGAAGTGGATCTGGTTTTATTATTTCTAAAAATGGAATGGTTTTAACTAATAAACATGTAGTAATGGATGAAGAAGCCGAATTCTCAGTTCTTTTAAGTGAAGGGAGAGAGTTTGAGGCTAAAGTATTAGCAAAAGATCCTTTGCAGGATTTGGCAATTATTAAAATAGTTGATGGAGAGAATAAGTTAAATGGTAATTCTCTTCCTATCTTAGAGTTAGGAGATTCTTCTGGCCTTAAGATAGGAGAAACGGTAATTGCAATTGGGAATGCTTTAGGAGAGTTTCAAAATACAGTAAGTTCCGGAATTATTTCTGGACTAGGGAGAACAATTACAGCTTCAGGGGGAGGGGAATACGTTGAAACAATTGAAAATGTTATTCAAACTGATGCTGCTATTAATAAAGGAAATTCTGGTGGACCGCTTTTAAATAATGAAGGAGAAGTTATTGGCATAAATACAGCCGTTTCAATTCAAGGAGAAAATATTGGATTTGCTATTCCAATAAATAGAGCAAAGAGAGATATTAATCAAATTAAAGAAACTGGTAAAATTAGTTATGCCTTTCTTGGAGTACGTTATGTAATAATTAATGAAGAAGTAAAACAATTACAAGATCTGGATGTTAATTATGGGGCCTTAATTTCGTCAAGCAAAACAGAGCCTGCTATTATTGAAGGATCTGCCGCTGATAAAGCAGGATTAAAAGCAGGAGACATTATATTAGAGTTTGATAATCAAAAAATAACCAGAGAGAATACATTAGCTCAAATCATTAAGGAATATTCCCCAAGAGATCAAGTTATTTTAGTTGTTTTAAGAGGAGATAAAAAGGTTAATTTATCTTTAAAATTAGGAGAAAAATCAAGTGAATAGGCTTGATTTTTTGTCTTAAAAATGTTATTAAAAGAATATGCAAGGAGGAAATTTTACAAACAAAAGCCAACAAGCTTTACTTAAAGCTCAAAATTTGGCTAAAGAAAAGGGACAAAAACAAGTAGATGCAGTGCATCTACTCCACTCTTTATTGAATCAAGATGAAAGCATTGTATTAACTTTACTAGAAAAGCTAGGAATTGATTTAAAAGAATTAAAAAAAGAAACAGAGAGTGCTTTAGGAGGGATCCCAAATATTGTAACCCCAAATAAGAATATGGGGCAGTTTTATCTTACCCAAGATATGGGAAAAGTATTGGCAAAAGCAAAGCAGGAATCAATGCAGATGGGAGATAAATTTGTTTCAGTAGAGCATTTGTTTTTAGCTTTACTTTCAACAAATACAAATGCAAAGGGCATTATGGAAGAAGTAAATGAAAGTTTAACCTACCAGGCAGCTAAAGATGCTTTAAAAGAATTAAGAGGAAATAGAAAAGTAACTGATCCAAGTCCGGAAACAAAATATCAGGCAATAGAAAAATATGCAATTAATTTAACTGAAAAAGCCAAAAAAGGAAATTTAGATCCTGTTATCGGACGAGAAGAGGAAATTAGAAGAATAATGCAAGTATTATCAAGAAGAAAAAAGAATAATCCTGTTCTAATTGGAGAAGCCGGAGTTGGTAAAACTGCAATTGCTGAAGGATTAGCTCGAAAAATTGCTTCAGGTCAAGTTCCAGAAAGTTTAAAAGGAAAAAAACTAATTAGTTTGGATCTTGGTGCAATGGTAGCTGGAACAAGGTACAGGGGTGAATTTGAAAATAGAATTAAAGCTCTGCTTAAAGAAGTAAAAGAAGGACAAGAGAAATATTTGCTTTTTATTGATGAACTTCATACTTTAGTTGGAGCAGGTTCAGCTGAAGGAGCAATTGATGCTTCTAACCTATTAAAACCTGCATTAGCTCAAGGAGAGCTTCGTGCTATTGGAGCAACTACTTTAAAAGAATATCAAAAACATATTGAAGAAGATCAAGCTTTAGAAAGAAGATTTCAACCAGTTTATGTTGAAGAGCCTTCAATTGAAGATACAATTTCAATTTTAAGAGGTATTAAAGAAAAATATGAACTACATCATGGTGTAAAAATTAAAGACTCTGCTTTAGTTGCTTCAGCAGAACTTTCTGCTCGTTATATAAATGATAGATTCTTACCTGATAAATCAATTGATTTAATGGATGAGGCAATGAGCCTCTTAAGATTAGAGATTGAATCAGAACCAGCTGATCTAGAAGAGTTAAAGAAGAAAATACAAAAATTAGAAGTAGAAAAACAAGCTATTAAAGAAGAAGATAATAAAAAAAGTAAAAAAAGACTAAAAGTAATTGAAAAGAAACTAGCTAACCTTCAAGAAGATAGAAAAGAATTAGAAGCAAAATGGAAATCAGAAAGAAAAACAATTTTGAAAATTAAAAATCTTAAAAAAGAATTGGAAAAAGCAAGGTTTGAGGTAGAAAAAGAAGAATCAAGAGCTAATCTTCAAAAAGTAGCTCAAATTAAATATGGTAAAATTCCAGAATTAGAGAAAGAATTAAATGAAGCAGAAGAAAAATTAGCTCGTTTTCAAAAAGAAAGACCAATTTTAAAAGAAGAGGTAACAGAAGAAGATGTAGCAGAAGTAGTTTCAAGGTGGACTGGAATTCCTGTGACTAAACTTTTAGAAGAAGAAGCTAAAAAATTACAAAGAATGGAGGAAACTCTATCAGAGAGAGTAATTGGGCAGGACAATGCAATTGAAGCCGTTTCTGACGCTATAAGACGCTCTAGGGCTGGAATTGCAGAAGAAGACAAGCCAATGGGTTCCTTTATCTTTTTAGGCCCTACAGGAGTAGGAAAAACAGAAACAGCAAAAGCTTTAGCTGAATTTCTTTTTAATAATGAAGATGCAATGATTAGGTTGGATATGTCAGAATATATGGAAAAATACTCTACTTCAAAAATGATTGGTTCTCCTCCAGGATATGTTGGTCATGATGAAGGAGGACAATTAACAGAAAAAATTAGAAGAAGACCTTATTCTGTAGTACTTTTAGATGAAATTGAGAAAGCTCATCCAGAAATATTTAATATGCTTCTTCAAATTTTAGAAGATGGAAGACTAACTGATGCTAAAGGCAGAACAGCTTCTTTTAAAAACGCAATTTTAATTATGACTTCTAATGTTGGATCAGAACAAATTGCTCAAATGGGAGAATTAGGATTTTCAGCCAAAGATAAAAAAGTTTCTGTTAAAGATAAAGTAATGGATTCCTTAAAAGAAGAATTTAGGCCAGAATTTTTAAATAGAATTGACGATATTATTATCTTTAATCATCTTAATAAAAAACAGATCAAAAAAATTGTTGAATTAGAATTAACAAAAGTTAAGAAAAGGTTAAACAAAAAAGGAATTAGTATAAATTTAACTGAAAAAGTTAAAAAGATTCTTGCCAAAGAAGGATTTGATAGAGAATTAGGGGCAAGACCATTAAAAAGAACTATTCAAAAAAGAGTTTTAAATCCTCTTGCTATGAAAATTGTTATAGGAGAAGTTAAAGAAAAAGATAATATAAAAGTAAAAAGTGAAAAAGGAGAAATTACTTTTGAAAAGAAAAAACAAAAAAAGAAAGCTAAAAAGAAGGTACCTTCTTCAGTTTAAAAAATGAAAAAACTTATACTAAAAGTAATTGTAATTTTTATTATTGGAGCAATAGGAGGAGTGTTTGCAGATCAATTTCTTTGGCCTTATTTGGTAGAAAAACCTTTATTTGAACAATACGACTTAGAAGATAACAGACCAGTTAATATTACAAAAACGAATAAAATAGTAATTGAAGAGAATAAAGCACTTCAGGATGCAGTTGACAAAGTTGATGATGTTGTAATTTCAATTCAAACTAAAACTCAATCTGGAACTATTCAAGGTTCTGGATTAGTTTTAACTTCAGACGGATTAGTTGTTACTCTTTCCAAGCTTATACCAAGAAACTTAAATTACAGCTTTAAAACTCAAGGAGAAGAAGTTCCCTATCAAATTTTAAAAAGAGATCCGGAATCGGGTTTAGCTTTAGTTAAATTAGAAAAAGGTGATTTTTCTACAGCAGAGTTTGGAGAGGAGCTAAATTTAGGAGAAAGAGTATTTTTAAGCGCAAAAGTAGGAGTGGAGAAGATATACACTAGTGTAAATCAAGGGATTGTTAAGGCAAAACCAAATGGAGAAATTCAAACTAATATTTTTGAGGATATAAGTATGGAAGGATCTCCTCTTTTTAATATTCAAGGACAAATTGTTGGATTAAATAAAAAGACTACAAGCGGAAGAGTAGTAGCTATTCCAGTTTCTATGCTAAGAGAGTTTACTGGATTTTAAAAAATTAGAAATATTTTTATATACAAAAGAAGGGTTTTACCCTTCTTTTTTTAATGCCTTTAAAATAGATTTTGAAACATTTCTTGATTTGCCTTGATAAGGATAATGATGCCCTACAATACCAGGAAGATTATTTATTTCAATAATTGCACACTCTTGTTTCTTATAAGATACAGAGATATCTTTTACTAAAAAGTCAATTCCGATTAAAGGTCTTTTTACTTTTTGAGCTATTTTTTTAAAAAGTTTAATATTATCAGGATGAATTTTATCTGTTTTATCAATATGAACTCCTCCTAATTTTAAAAATGGCTTTTTGTGTAAATTTATATTTTTCCCTTTTGGAGGAATAGATGAAAAAGTAAGATTTTGTTCCTTTAATATTTTTTTAGTTTCAGAAGTTACCTTTATTTTATAAAAAGGAGTTTCAATTGTTCTTTTATTACTTCTTTGAGGGTTTTTATTCTCAATTTCAATTAGCTCAGAAACTGAGTGTTTACCATCTCCTTTTATAAAAGCCGGAATTCTTTGATAACAAAATATCTTTTCAAAACTTACTATAGCAATTCTAAAGTCTGAAGTATTTTTAATAAATTTTTCTATTATAAAAATAGGGGAATGCTTTAAAGCTTTATCAATTGATTTTTTGACATTAGCTAAATTATTGATTTCAATACTAACTCCCTTTGAGAGGGAAGAAAAATTAGGCTTTATAACTAAAGGAAAGTTTAATTCTTTTGCATACTTTAAAGCTTTTTTCTTTTGAAAAAACCAAAAAGATTTTCCTTCTGGTACTGGGAATCCTTTCTTTTTTAGAATTTTTTTAGTTTTTTGCTTATTATTAGTAAAGTTTTCTGAAAATTTATTAACGGGTAACCCTTCAAAGTAAATAGTCTTATCTTTAGTATGCATTTTAAAATAATTACTCCAGCCAAATTTACTTTTTAAAACTTCAAAATGGAAACCTTTTTTTCTTGCTTCTTCAATAAAACAAGCTGTTCGGGCAGTAATCTGTTTTAGTTTGAAATCACTAACATAATGAGCAATATTAAAAAACTGAAAAACTTTTTCTATAAAAAAACTGAAATTTTTTTCTAACTTTAAAGTTATTCTATTTAAAGTTTTAATTTTAGGAAATAGGCTTAAAGTATAATTAAAAAAGACCTCAATCCACTCCTTCCAATTAATTTTATTTTTTTCTTTTATCATTAATTAAAATTATAACATTATAACTTTAAAGAGTTAAAAAAGGGGGCTTGTGATTTATCTTCAATTAAGATACAATAGTAACCCCTATGAAAAAAGCAGAAGAAATTTTAGATAATATTACTAAAGAAAAAAAAGAAAATACTATAGCAAAGATTAAAAAAGAGGAGCTCTCCTCTTTTCTTGATGGGTGGGTAAAAAGATTTCAAAAAAATACAAATAGAGATATTTTTGTTATTAAATGGTGTTATTTTATAAATAAAGACTGGTATCTAGTTAAAGGAATAGAAAGAAAAGAATCAGTTAGAAATACCAAAACACTACTGGACATCTTTATAATGCTGGTTGATGATGTATCTGAAAAAGAAGATAAAGATATACTCCTAAAAGAACTTTTAAAAATTCCTTTTGATTTTGATAATTATAATTTAGACAAATTGACAGAAGAAGATAAGGAATATTTTAAATTTACGGAAAAAGCTTGGAAAAAAATTATTGAAAGCATTAAAGAGTATCCATATTATAGAAAAATTAAAGATTTGTTTGAGTTTGATGTAAGACAGTTAATTAGTGCTTTCCAATATGGGAAATTAATTACAAAAAACTCTTATAATATGAATAAAGAAGAATACTGGACTTATTTTCCTCAAAGCATGCAGATTATTATAAATTCTGACATTGATCTTATGTGTAAAATCAATTTTGATTTTAAAAAGATAGGATCTTTTAGAGAAGCAGTTTTAAAAGCACAAAAGATGGCCCGAATTGGAAATTGGCTTACAACATGGGAAAGAGAAGCTAAAGAAAGAGACTTTACTAGTTTAGTTTTTCCATTATTAAAAAATAGAGAAGAAATTAATTTTGAAAAATTCAAAAATAATCCAGAACAATTAATTAACAAAATTAAAAACCTAAAAATAGAGAAGGAACTTTTAAATAATTGGAATCAGCTTCAAAAAGAGATGATCCAAATTTTAGAAAATAATTTTTCAAAAGATATTCAAAAAAGATTTGAAGACAAGTTAGAATATCTTTTTTATATGCACTCTATCAGTAGGGGGAATAAATAAAAACTTATGATTACAGCATTATTAGACAGTATACAGTTTAATCAGTATTTTCTTTTTTTTATTGATCTTACAGCTATTTGGCTATTAATAGTTGTTTTATTAGATAATCCAAAAGAAAAGATTAATAAACTTTTCTCTTTAGTGACACTTTCCTTTCTGCTTTGGATTAATGCAGGATATTTTTTCTATTTTAGACCAGATTTAACTTTCTCTCTTTTTTTAGGAAGAATAATTTTAGCAGAAGTGGCAATTTCTTTCTTTTTGTTCTATATCTTTTCAATTAATTTTCCAGAACATAAAAAAGTTAATCTTTTTGTTTTTAGTTCAGTAACTTTTTTAGTTGGCCTTTTTTCTTACTTTTCCATTTTTACAGACTTAATAGTAGAAGGGATTAAAATTGTTAATGGAAGAACCCAACCAATTTTTGGAAGGTGGGGGCAGTATGGTTATTATCCAGCTATTTTTCTTTTAGTTGGATTGTCTCTCTATCATATTTACAAAAAGTATTTTCATTTTGATGAAAAATTAAAGAAGAAAGTTCATTATTTTTTAATTGGAACTTCTATCTTTTTGTTTATGAATTTAATTTTTAATGTAATTTTACCGGTTGCAAGGGGATCGATTCAGTATTGGCAATTAGGAAATTATTCTGTAATTTGGTTCTTAGGATTAACTGGATTTGCTATAATCAAGAGAGATTTGTTCGGAATTAAAGTAGTAGCAATAGAAGTTTTAGTTGCAGTTATGGGGGCTGTTCTTTTAGTTTTTCCTTTTATTTTGCCTAATCTACAGCTAAAAATAGTTTCTGCAGGATTATTTTTGCTATTTTGTATCTTTGGATACTATTTAATTAAAGCAGCGATTAAAGAAGCTGAAAGAAGAGAAGAAGCAGAAGAATTGGCGGAAGAGTTTAGAAGATTGAATAAATTAAAAAATCAATTTCTTTTAACTACTCAGCACCATCTTCGAACTCCTTTATCTGGAATACAAGGCTATCTTAGTTTAATAAAAGAAGGAACTTATGGAGAAGTTCCGGAAAAAGTTGATGAAAAAGTTAATAAATCATTAAAGATGACAAGAGAATTAATTAATTTAGTTAATGATTTTCTTGACGTAGCACAGTTTAATATTGGCGAGAAAGAGTTTGATAAAAAAGAAACCAACTTAAATAAATTAATAAGAGAGGTTCTTAATCAATTAGAACCAGAGATAAAAAAGAAAGAGATAAAGGTTAATTTTAAAAAAATTAATAATCCAATTATTGAATCTGATTATTTAAAATTAAAAGAAGCCCTATACAACATTATTCACAATGCAATAAAGTATACTAAAAAAGGAAAAGTAGAAGTTAGTTTAAAAAAGAATAATGGAAAAATCTTTATTAAAGTAGAGGATACTGGAATAGGAATGACAGAAGAAGAGATAAACAAACTCTTTCAAAATAGTTTTGAAAGAGGAGAAAGAGCTAAAAAGGCCAATGTTACTGGTAGAGGAGTAGGATTATTTATATCTTCTCAAATTATTGAAGGGTTAGGAGGATATTTAGAAGCTCATTCTAAAGGAAAAGAAGAAGGTTCAACTTTTAAAATCGAAGTTCCGAGTTTACACTAGGGAATGCACTGTAAACTTTTAACTTAAATTGTTGACATTGAGTTATTTTTATTGTATAGTTTAAGTAGTAGATAGTAGTACATAATTTTTAAATAATTTAAAAAAGGAGGATAGAAAATGAATGGTTATACAGGCCGAATCTTTGAGGAAGAAGTCCTTGGAGAAATACACCTTAGTTGGGATGGGGATGGCTATATGACTTATAATAAGGCACTAGAATATGTTAAAGAAAATCAAGAATGGGATCCAACTGATCCTGATACTAGAACAGCAAATGATTTACACGCTTTGACAGCACTTGATTTAGAAATTGAAGATTGGAATAAATTGCTTCTCTATAATGCTGTATCTTCACCTTTAGACTATTATCATGGTGTAGATTGCTTTTTTGAATTTGAAGGAGAAATAGTAACAATTGACTTAACAGTTAACCCTTCAAAGGTTATTTACAAAGCAGATTTAGTATTACACCCTGACGATCTTGAAAAGAAGGGAATTAAAAATATCGCACATTTAATTTCCTGTATGTTCCAAAAAAGATGTAAAGGAGGAATTTAATGTTTTATTTTAAATGTCCTGAACACGGAAAATACAAAGTTACGAGAGAAACTTTTATGAAGTTTCTTAAACAATCAAAGCTTAAAAATGAAGTTGAAGAAAGGATTGAAGAAGATGAAGAAATTGAAGCAATAATAGAATTTAAAGACCAATGTCCTCGTTGCACTAAAAAAGGCAAATCAAAAGCCAGAGTCCTAATTAGGACTCCTAAAAATTCTAAGGCTCCTTACAAGAAAATGTGAGGAGCTTTTTTATTGACATTTTTTAATAATAATTGTATAGTTTAAACAGTTCTTAATGTTTGAATAAATTAAAAAGGGGGAAGCTAAAATGAAACATAAGGTTTATGGAAGCAGAATTTTTTCTCCAGAAAGTAGAAGAAAATTGATTTTTTGGCAAGAGAAAGGAACAAAGATTTTAAAAGAGAATATAGGAAAGGAACTTAAAAGACATAAAGACATTCTAAAGCAGAGAGAAAAATACGGAATGGAAGATCAAGTAATAATTTTCTATTTAGCTGTTCCTATTAAGTACAGAGATATAATAAGCACAAGCGGATTCATCAAAGATGAACTTAATCAAGCATTTGAAGATTTTGAATTTGAAATTTTAGAACATAGTAGCATTATGGGAGAAGATATTGAAAATAATATAGACTGTAAAGTAATAGGAAAACATGAAAAAGGTTTTATAATTAAAGATTGCTATAGAATCATGAATTATTGGAAAGAAAGATACAAAAAACATGAAAATGAAACTAGAACTTTCTCCAGCCCTTTAAGAAAAGGGAATTGTTTTTACGGGATTAAAAAGAAAAATTAAAAGAAGCTCTGCTCCTTACTAGAAAGTAAGGAGCTTTTTATTTTTAAGAATAAAACTTGATATTATTATAATAAAATTATAATATAATAATATATGACTAGAAAAATTATAAAAATTGGATCATCAAAAGGAATCACAATTCCTGAAGAAACAATGAAAAAATTAAACCTTCAACGAGGAGAAAAGGTTGAGGTTACTTTTAATGAAAAAAATAGAGTTATTGAAGTTAAACCTGCTAAAAAAGAGTCAGAAGACCAGCAGCTTTTAAAGTGGACTAAAGAGTTTATTGAAGAATACAGAGATGCCTTAGAAAAGTTAGCTAAAAATTAGCTGTGAAGTATTTAACAGAAAAACAAGTTTTGAAAATACATAAAGGACTAGTAGATGAAACTAGCGGATCTCACGGCGTTAGAGATTTGAATCTCTTACGTTCTGCTATTGAACGTCCAAAACATAATAAATATAAAAGTGTTTTTGAAAAAGCAGCTTGTTATTTTGAATCTCTTGCTAAAAACCATGCTTTTATAGATGGAAACAAAAGAGTAAGTATTGCAGCGACAACTTATTTCTTATTTTTACAAGGATATAAATTAAAAGTATCTAATAAGACATTATTCAATTTCACCTTAGCTGTTGTTAACAAAGACAAAAAAATAGAAGAAATTGCCTATTGGTTAAAACAAAATTGTGAGAAAAGAAATAAAATTTGAATAGATTTTAATTTGTGATAGTATATTCTAATATGTTTGACAGAAAGAAAATTTTAATTTCTTTTTTAATCCTTCTTCTTTTAGTTGGAGGATTTTTTGTTTGGCATAAATATTTTAGATTAACTCCACCAGAAGATTGGGATTCCGCAGAAACTTTTTCTAGAGAAACTTATAATATTAAAAACACTGATGAAGGAAGAATTGTTGAGAATGAAAAAGCGGGGATTACTTTTAAGATTCCTAAAGGCTGGGAAGTTAGAGAAGATAAAGTTAGTCACAATGATTTTACTCTTTATTCCTCCAATGCGGTTCCAGGAATTAGTACTTATTTATTTGATAGCTTACGAAAAGGGTGCAGGATAAATATGAAAATTAAAAATATCAACACAAATATAGAAACACTAAAGAATTATTTAACTAATAAAGATCAAAATAGTGGGGAAAACATAGAGATTGATGAGATTAAAGAGATAAGGCTCGATAATAAAAAAGCTATAAAAAGAGCAGTTAAAGTTGCAAGCTTAAAAATGGAATATACAATTTTTCATATTAAATACGATAATGAAATAATCATAATTAATTTAGGATCCTCGTTAAATAACAAACAGCAATGCACAGAGGTTTTTAATGAATTTGTGGAAACAATTTCGTTTAAATAAAAAGACAATAAGGTTTTCAAAATGGATTATTATTTTGATCCTCCTCTTTTTTATTGGAGGATTTTTTATTTTTAGTCCTCAGTTAGTTTTTGCTGAAAATATTGAAGATATAAGTATAGAAAAAGCTCAAAGGCAACTTTCCTTAGGACAGAATAAAAGTAAAAAACTACTTTTAAGTTTAAGTCAGCCTTTTACTGATGGGATTTTAGAATTACCTCCCCCTAAAAATCAAGCAGCAATAGCTCTTTTAAGAAAAGCCATAAGACAAGATTTTGTGGATTATATGTTTATAGATATACCTTTTAAAACAGCTAAAAAAATAATTAAAGGAGCTGTTGAAATTTCTAGAATGTGGAGTGGAGATGCTTCTGTGGTTTTAAGTAAATTAGAAGAAAAAAGCGTAGAAAAAGCTACAGAAATAGGAATTAATTATCTATTAAGAAAAGAAATTAAGACTAATTCAGGGGTAATAGAAGTTAGCTATGATTCTTATAAAAATACTCGAGAAGAAGTACTTTTCCAGTATATTATTATTTACAAACAAAAAGAAGAAAATAAAGTCTCAGCAGTAATTAGATTTTACTCGAAAGAGAAGAATAAAGCCCCTAAAAATCAAGGAAGCTTTCAATTCGGGACTCCCAATTTTGTTTTGAATGAAAAAATCCCTCCTTTCATTGCAGAAATTTCTGGAGATATAGAAATAAATGAAGCAGGAGGATATAGCTGGGTTGATCCTAATGTAGAAATTAATTTTCCTGATGATGTTCCAGATTTAGGTCTTAGACCAAAATCTTTTTGGGAAAGAAATCTTTTAGATCCTTTTAAGAGAAAAATTAGAGATTTAAGATCTATCTTTTTTAAAGGTTCTGGGAAGTTTGGAGAATTTGGAGGGGGAATTTGGGATAAATTAAGGGATATATTTTCAAAAATTCAATTAAGACCGGCAGCTGTTTCTCAAGTAACAGAGAAACCAGAACAAAAAGAAGGACAAAACAGTGAAGAAGATATTGAACAAAACAACGAGAAGGAAGGTCCCTCTCAAGCAGAAGAGAAAGAGGAAGAAAAAACAGAAAAAACAGAAAAAACAGAACAAACAGAAAAAGAAGGAACTTCTACAGAGGAGACCACTACTACAACTGAAGAAAGATGCATCCCTCTAAACTCTGCTACAAAACAAGAATTAGACAAAATCACCTACATTGGTCCAGCTACTGCCCAGAAAATAATTGATTTTAGAAAAGATAATCAGTTTTATTTAATTAATGATTTAACTAAAATTTCAGGAATTGGTGATAAAACGATAAATAAGATAAAAGAGCAAGATTTAGCCTGTGTAAAAATAGAAAAACCAGACGATTATCCACCAGAGGAATTAAAGAAGAAAGAAGAACAATCTACTTCTACAAAAGAACAAGTACAAAGTTGTATTCCAATAAATTCTGCTCCAAAACAAGAATTAGACAAAATCACCTATATTGGCCCAGCTACTGCTCAGAAAATAATTGATTTTAGAGAGAACACAAAAATATATTCTTTAGAAGAATTAGAAGAAATATCAGGAATAGGGCCTAAAACTATAGAAGAAATTAAAAAACAAGATTTAGCCTGTGTAAAAATAGAACAGCCAGACGATTATGGTGATAATTATACTAGTACAGGATCAAACAGTTCGAGCAATGAGCAGGAAAATAACTTAAGTATTAATTTTAACACTCCAATAAAAGCAACTAGTTCAAAAATTATTAATGCTACTGTTACAGCTTCTAATTTGAAAGGTACTAATTGGGATATTAAAATTTCAATTCAAGCTAATAATAGTTGTATTTCTAAAATCTATAATAAAAAAGAAGAAAAATGGCAGTCTTCTTATTCATACATTAAAAATTATTTTTCAGGGAGCTCTATTAATAAAGAGAAATTTAAGTTAAAACTTAAAGAAGAGCATCAAGGTTATGAAGGAGAAGCACAAATAATTTTAAGATTAAGAGAAAATGGTGAATCTAGTTTTCACGAAAAAAGCAATTCAATTTTACTTAAAGAAGAAGCTTCTGAAAATAAAGAAAAAGAAATTAATCTTTCCTATTCACCAGAAAAACTTATTACTGAAGATAATATAACCTTTAGAGCTAGTTCTTCTATTTCTGAACTTGTCTATCATTGGAACTTTGGTAACGGAACAACTACTACTTCAACAAATTCTACTACTTCTTATTCCTATACTAAATCTGGTACATATACAGTAGAATTATTAGCTAAAAATGAAGATTATAATTTAACTGCTACTTCTTTAATAGAGATTTATTCAAGTAGTTCTTCTGTTACTTCTTCTAAGTTAAAAATTGATCATTCTACTTCTTCTTTTGTAGGAGAGGAAGTAGAATTTAAAATCAATTCTAATTTAGCAACTACGACAACTTATTACTTTAATTTTGGAGATAAAGCAACTACAACAACTACAAGTTTAGTAGCTTATCATACTTATTCAACTTCTTCTGCTTATGAAGTTAGCTTATTAGCCAGTAGCACAAATTCTACCTCTACTTGTACTAGTTCAATTAAAATAAAAGAAAAACCAGATGATTTTCTTGAACCTAGTGTTTCTTTTAAAGAAATAGAAAAAATAAGCTCAAGTTCTTTGAATATTAGTTGGGAAGGAGATGATTCTGCAACTAGTTCAAGCTCAACTTATATTTCTGGAATAAAAGGCTATAAGTTGAGATTTAAAAAGAAAGGAGACGATTGGACTTATTTCCCAAAAGAAGAAGAACTTACTTCATCTACTTCTTTATCTATAAAAATCAAACCTGATATTAAGTATTTATTTGAAATAAAAGCAGAAGATAAAGTAGGGAATATTAGTGACTGGGTTTCAACTTCTACTAAAATTGATTTACCTAAGACTGTAGTTATTAACGAAATTGCTTGGATGGGAACAGCTACTTCCAGTTGGGACGAATGGATAGAATTATATAATAATTCAAGTTCAAGTATTAACTTAAAAGGATGGAGTTTAGAAGCAAAAGATGGAAATCCAAAAATAGAATTTTCTACTTCCACAATTAAAACAGAAGAATATTATTTGTTAGAAAAAGATGAAAAAGCTACAAATATAGAATCTAATTTTGAATATGGAGGGAGAAGAATGAATGATGAGGGAGAAAAATTAGTTCTTAAAGACAAAACTGGAACAATAATTGATGCTGTTAGCTTTAAAGAAAAATGGCCTTCCGGAACAAAAGATTCACATTATCAGTCAATGGAAAGAATAAATTCTGCTTCTTCAGGTTCTTTAGCTAGTAATTGGGCAAATAATAATAGAATAGCTAGAAATGGTAAAGATGCAGACAATAATAAGATTAATGGAACTCCTGGTAAGATAAATTCAGTTTCAAGAAGTAGTACTACTGTTGGATTTTCTCATATTAAAGATAGCTTAACTTTCACTTATCTTGGATCTCCTTATATTATTAAAAATGATTTAACTATTAATAAAGAGTCAAAAGTTGATATAGAACTAGGAGTAAAAATGAAATTTAGAGGTTATACTAAGTTAACAGTTAAAGGAGACTTAAAAGCAAAAGGAGAAGAGGATAAAAGAATTTACTTTGAACCATATAACAAAAAAGGAGCTTGGGATAAAATCTTAATTAATGGGTCTTCTTCTAGTGCTAAGTTTAATTATGTAACAATAAAGAATTTAGCAGGAAAAAGAGGAGATTATTATGGAATGGAAATTCATAATTCTTCTACTACTTTTAAAAATACAATTATTACAAAACCAGGGGACTTGGGATTTAGCGGATTATTGGTTGATAATTCAACTTCTACATTCTCTAATGTAAAAATTAGTGGATTTAAAGATAGAGAAGGAGATTACGGTGAATTTGAAACTGCTCTTTCAATAGAAAATAGTAATGTAGAAATTGATAATTCAACTATTGAAGATAATTATAAAGGATTAGTTATAGAAGAAAGTAATTTTTCTTTAACAAATAATAATTTTATTAATAATAATGAAGAACCAGTTTTTATTAGAAACTCTTTTCCTAAAGAGATAAATAATAATTCTTTTTCTAATAATAGATATAATGGAATCTTTATTGAAAGTTTATGGTTCAAAAAAGATCAGATTTCTTTTTCTGAGAAAACTCCTTATATTATAAACAGAACTCTTACTATCCCAGAAAATAAAAAATTAAAAATAAAGCCAGGTAGTATAATTAAATTTAATGCTGGTAAAAACGCTAGTATTAAAGCAGAAGGAATTATAGAGGCAGAAGGAGAAGAGAATAAACCAATTATTTTTACAGCTCTTAGAGATAATTTAGAAGATATTGCAAATGAATATGGAGAAGAATATAAGACAAATACTGATTCTTCCAGTAATTCTGCTACGCCGGGTTCATGGGGAAATATATTCTTAAAAAATAATGAATCTACTTCTACATTTAACAATGTAATTGTAAGATACGGAGGGAGAATAAGTAATGCTGTAACTATAACTTCAAAATCTGCATTAGAAATTGGAGGAAAAGCAAAAGTAATTAACTCAATATTTGAAAGTAACTTAGAAGGAGGGCTTTTTATTGCAAAAGGGGCAAAAGCTATAGTTAAAGATAATGTTTTTAAAAATAATAATTCTGATAAAGCTACTGGTATTTGGACTGCAAAAGGATTAATAGGAGTTTCTAATAATGAATTTATTAACAATGATACAGGTTTCTATTTTCCGGGAGGAGATCAAGAGGTTTGCAAAGAAAACAAATCTTATCTTGGAACCTTTACTGATAATGGAGAAGACGTAGCTTGTTATTGCTGTATAAAATAAATTTGACAAAGTATTACGTTATGTTATCCTGTACATAAGTGTATATTATGAACAAACGAACTATTAAAAAAAATAAAATAGATCTATTATTAAAGTATCCCCAAAATCTTTTTCATACGCAAGATTTGGCTTTATTGTGGAACATAGAGAATAGAAATACCCTTCATACTACTATTAAGAGATATGTCCAAAAGGGTGTATTAATTAGGATCCAAAAAGGATTTTATTCTAAGGTTCCAGTTGATCAGCTAAATTCAGTAAAATTAGGGATGAGTTTTTTGCATTCCTTTTGTTATTTATCAACAGAAAGTATTTTAACAAGAGAAGGTATTATCTCTCAATCTATTCCTTATATTACTTTGATTTCAAGTAAGTCAAAAAAGTTTAAAATTAAAGGGAATGCTTATCTTTCGAGGCAAATGAAAGACGAGTTTTTGTTTAATGAGTTTGGAGTTGAGAAGAAAAATAATATTAAACAAGCAACTATAGAAAGAGCTGTAGCTGATTTGCTTTATTATAATCCCAATTATCATTTTGATGGTCCAAGCTTAATAAACTGGAAAAAGGTTAAAGAAATTCAAAAAAAAGTAGGATTTAAAAATTAAGATGGCTAATCAAAAACAACAAAAAATACAACATAAATCTCAACTTTACCGACTTCTTATAGCACTAATAGATAATAATAAAGTATCTCCTAATATCTTTTTTAAAGGAGGTACTTGTTGTATGTTACTTAGTTTTTTAGATAGATTTTCGGTTGACTTAGATTTTGACCTAAAAGAAGGATCAAATAAAAAGAGACTAAGAAAAGAATTACACTTAATTTTTAATGAGTTAAATTTAGAAATTAAAGATGAAAGTAAAGAGGCACTTCAATTTTTCTTAAAATACGAAGCTCCAGCAGATCAAAGGAGTACTATTAAACTTGAGATATTAGATAAAGTTTTTGAATCAAATGATTATAAACCTCAATATTTAGAACCAATTGACCGAACAGCAATTTGTCAAACTATTGAAAGTATGTTTGCTAATAAACTAGTAGCCTTAATTGATAGGTATAAAAAAAGAAATACTATAGCAGGGAGAGATCTCTATGATATTCATTATTTTTTTAATCAAGGGTATGATTATAAAAAAGAGATTATTAAAGAAAGAACAAAAAAAGAGCCCCTTATTTATTTTAAAGAGCTTAAAAATTTTATTGAGAATAAAGTAACTCAAAAAATCATTGATCAAGATTTAAATTTTCTTTTGCCGAATAAAAAATTCCGGGCAATTAGAAAAAGCTTAAAAACAGAAACTCTAGTAATTGTTAAAGATGAGATTAAAGATTTATCTTGAATTTTATTTATTGTAGATTAATTTTAAAAGTGATTATAAAACTTAAAAAATTTGGTACTACTTTAAACGGGCGACAATTTGGCCGGGAGTCTTTTGCTGCCTTTAGACCTTCTTTAAAAGACCTTAAAAAAGAGGAAGAAATTATTATAGACTTTGAGAGCGTCAAGACTTTTACTCCCGCTTGGGGGGATGAATTTTTAGGATCTTTGATTAGGGAGTTTAATAGAAAATTAATATTGAGAAATACTAAAAATCCTTCTGTGCAAGCAACCTTAGAAACCATAGAAAATTTTTATAAGAATAAGTTTAGAGTAGAGAATTAAAAAATTATTCTATATTAGTTTCTTTACAGTTTACAGTTGACAGTAAACTGTAAACTGTGTATTATACTAATATATGACCACGAAAAGAAAAATACTACAATATATTAGAAAGAATCAGAAAGTTTCTCCTAAGGAAATTGCTGATCACTTTGAACTTAGCCGACAAGGAGTTCACAAGCATCTTAAAAGCCTTCTAGAAAAAGATAAGGCGTACAAGGTTGGTAAGCCACCAAAGGTTTTTTATATTGCAAAAAAAGAGAAATCAGAAGATACGATTGATTCTTATGTGTCTGATATACCCAAGGAAGTAGAAAATTTTATTGAAGATAGATTTATAGATATTTCTCCTTCTGGAGAGATTAAAGAAGGCGTAGCTGCTTTTATAGATTGGTGTAAAAAAAGAGACAAAAACCCAAAAAAAGAAGCTTCTGATTACGTAAAAATTCTTAAAAAATATGACAAGATTAGAGAGGACGGACTATTGAATGGAATGAAAAAACTAGAAGATACTTTTGATAAAGTTTATTTGGATAAACTTTTTTATCTTGATTTTTATAGCATTGAAAGATTTGGAAAAACTAAACTAGGCAAAAAACTACTTTATGCAAAACAAAGCCAGGATAAAAAAATGATAAAAGATCTATCAAAAAGAATTCAACCTAAAGTAAAAAGACTAATCAAAAAGTATAATATAGATGCCGTTGGATTTGTTCCTCCCACTGTTGATAGAAAAATTCAAATTATGAAAGAACTAGAAAGTAATTTAAATTTGAAGGCAAATAAAATTTCTATTACTAAAATAAAAACAGAAGTTGTAGTTCCTCAAAAAACACTAAGAAAAGTAGAAGACAGGATTGAAAATGCTAGAAATACCTTTATAGTAGAAGAAAAAAACAAACATAATAATATTCTTCTTATTGATGATGCTGTAGGTTCTGGTTCTACTCTGAATGAGATAGCAAAGCAAATAAAAGAAAAAAATATTGTTAATAATAAACTAATTGGATTTGCTATAACAGGAAGTCTAAAGGGTTTTGATGTGATAAGTGAAGTTTAATAATATCTGTAACTTTTCTTAATTGACATAGTTGATAGACTAAATTAATATAATAATAGAAGTTAAGTTATAAAAATATGAAAAATTTTACAGAAAAAGAAAAAAAAGAAATAAGAAAATATCGAAAACATTTTCCTAGATCTATAGAGGTGGAGGTTTCTGTTACTCAAGATGGAAAATTAATTGCTGATGTTAAAGATTATCCCGGATGTTATACTCAAGCTAATAATCTACATGAATTAATTGATATGGTTAATGATGCTATTTATACAATGTTTGAAATTCCTCAAAAATATTATTCTGAAATGCCTTCATATACTCCTCCAATTAGCCTAGCTCAAGCTCTCAATGTTTTTCCTAAAAAGAAAGATGAAATTGAAAGCCCAGTGAAGTTTCAAATTGAGATCAACGAAGGTACTAAGTAATTATGAAAGTAAATCCGAACGATAAATCTGGGAAAGATCTTTGCAAGATTGCAATTAAGTTAGGGTTTCAATTAAAAGAAGGAGGAAGTCACACTAAAGTAAAGACAAAAGATGGTGAATTTGTGACTACTATTGGAAGACATTCTAGATTACATAGAAACTTAGTTATAAAAATTTTAAAAGCTATGAAAAAGAAAGGAGCAAACATTGAAATAATAAGATAATTTTTTACTTTTATTTTTTTAAAAAAAGAGGAGATTTAATCTCCTCTTTTTCTTTACTTGACGAATTAATTTTGTTTAGTCATAATAGGAAGACCAATGGATAAAGATTATTTTACTAACCTTACTTCAGACCTTTATAGGCTTACTCTTTTATTTCCAGAAGGGGAGCCTTTGAAGAATAAAATGAGAGATGAAGGAGATGAAATTTTAAAGAATCTTCTCTTGATTTTAAGAGGAGATTTTAGATGTTCAAAGAATTTAGTCTTTAATACTGATAAAAAATTAGAAGTTCTGGAAGGTTACTTTCAAATAGTTGAAGATCAGAATTGGGTAAGCCCCCAAAACTTAATGGAAGTAAGGGAGGCTTACATTAGTATTAAAGATGAAATTGAAGAGATGTCTAATCTATTAGTAAAGATGAATGAACAACAGGCTAGAGGACAACCACCTAGTCTTTATAGTAGAGAGAAAAAAGAAGAAAAAGAGAAAAAAGAAGAAAAACAAGAAAATCAGATTGAAGCACCAAAGAAAGAATTATCTATTTCACTTAGTAAAAGACAAAAGAAGATTGTTAATTATCTAAAAGAAAATGATAAAGCTCAGGTTGGGGAGGTACATAATACTCTAGGTAGTGTTACTAAACGTACACTAAGAAGAGATTTTAAAGACCTAATGAAGAAAGGATTAGTTAATAGAAAAGGTAGTAGAAACAATACTTTTTATAAATTGACTTCTGAAAGTAAGAAGATTTAATCTTTCTTTTAGAGAAAAATATAAATTAACACCGGAAGCTCAAAAAGTGTAGGACGGACAAGGGTAGGACGGGTAGGACATGGTAGGAAATAGCAAAATGTCCTAAGATGTCCTTGCATTTTAACTTAAAATTAGTAGTATAAAGGGGAAATAAGCAATCGGAAATATATGGGAGATAAAAGAACAAAAAAACAATTTAGCAAGATATACGATAAGAATATCGATAAGATTTATCGATTTATTTATTTAAAAACTGGCTCTAAAGCAAGAGCTGAAGATCTTGCTTCTGAAGCATTTTTGAAAGCTTATAAAAACTTTGCAAAAAGAAAAAATAATCCTGAAGCTGCAGACATTAAAAACCCTAGAGCTTTTTTATATCAAGTAGCAAGAAGTACTGTAGCTGATTATTATAGAAAAGAAGGAGATATTACAAAGGTTAATTTAGAAGATGCAAAAGATATTGAATCTAGTGAAGATATTCATAAAGAGGCTGAAATTAGCCTAGATGCTAATAAGGCTAAATCAGCTCTATCTAATATTAAAGAAAACTACAAAGAAATCATTATTCTACGCTATATTGAAGAATATTCTAATTCCGAAATAGCGGAGATTTTAGGCAAATCTGAAGGTGCTACTAGGGTAATGTTACACCGGGCTTTAAACTCACTTAAAGAGGAAATAGAGGCGGAAAAAGTACGAACTAGTTAATTTCCGTGACGTGGTTCTGGTAGAGATAACTACAGTTATCTCTACCAGATATTATTTCCCTGACGGAAAACTGTAACAATTTACGCTTAAAACCGTCTTAATAACAAGAGGTCAAAGAAATCTTTTTAATCTCATCAGATTAAACAAGAAGGGTCTAATCAAGAATTCTATGACGGAAAAAGAACTTATTAACAATTTGAAAGAACTTAAAGCAGAAGTTCAGCCCGACAAAGAGTGGGTGAATGTAACTAAAACTCAGATATTTAATGAATCTGAGGTTTTTTCTGGTGA